>ERZ773044.21-NODE-21-length-137155-cov-51.2559_pt1 | contig 137155 bp, 120 predicted proteins | sample MGYA00511897_ERZ773044 | MGnify/ENA primary metagenome ERZ773044 (study PRJEB29015, sample SAMEA2738116) | human oral metagenome | biome: human oral; feature: human-associated habitat; material: saliva | place: China | collected 2170 ...
CTTAATTCGTTTAGTTTTCAATGTTCAAATCGTTGCGATTAACAACTTTTATATTTTAACATTTTTAAATTTCTTTGTCAAGCTTTTTTTGAAAAACTTTTTTTTAAAAATGTTTGTTCGTCTTCTTCAGAAGACTTTTATTATTCTATCATTTCTTCGAATGTTTGTCAAGAGGTTTTTTATATTTTTTTAAAAACTTTAAAACGTTTACTTCGTTGAAATAATTGATTTCGTCTTTCTTCAAGACTTTTATAAGTTTATCATTTCTTTTGTATTTTGTCAAGAACTTTTTTATAATTTCTTAACATTTAATATTTTGAAATGTTCGATTGTTCGCCTTCTTCTTGAGAAGACTTTTACTATTTTATCATCTGTTTTAAAACTTGTCAATAGTTTTTTTATTTTTTAAAAAACTATTTTAATAGTCCATTTTGATGAAGTTGCCTTTAATAAGGCAGTAATTATTTTAGCATTTCTATTATCTTTTGTCAAGGTTTTTCTTAACATTAGTTCTTCAGAAATTCTTTATTGTTCGTCTTCTTCTTGAGAAGACTTTTACTATTCTATCATCACTTTCTTTTTATGTCAACATAATTTTTAAATTTTTTTCTTTTTATTTTACCTTATTATCTGCAACGCTTATTAATCCTCTATAATTATTGGAAAAAGAGAATAGTTTCCTATCCTCTCCTTCTATTATTTCTACTATATATTATAAAAATCAAACACAGTTACTGGTAAATTTCTCTTATGTTCTGATCTTAGATAATGTCCTTCTATTATTTCTTTTACTTTATTAGGAACTTCTTTTCCTTCTAGGTAATCATCAATGTCATTATATGTTACTCCAAGTGCAACTTCATCTTCTAAAGCAGGGCGATCTTCTTCCAAATCTGCAGTTGGTTGTTTCAGATATAAGTGTTCTGGACAATCTAACATTTTTAATAATGCTTTTCCTTGTCTTTTATTTAATCTATATAGTGGGACAATATCCGCTCCACCGTCTCCATGTTTTGTAAAGAATCCAGTGATAGCTTCCGCAGCGTGGTCAGTACCAACTACTATACCTTTATTCATAGTAGCAATAGAATACTGAACTTTCATTCTTTCTCGTGCTTTCTCATTACCTTTCGCAAAATCAGTAATTTCTACTCCTGCTAGTTTTAAAGAATTAACACTAGCATCTACCGCATCTTTTATATTAACAGTATATATTTTGTCTGGATTAATAAATCTTAACGCATCGTTACAATCATCTTCATCAAATTGTTTTCCATATGGTAATCTAACAGCTATAAAGTTATACTCTTCACCTGTTTCTTCCCTCAATTCAGTAATTGCCATTTGACATAGTTTTCCGCAAAGTGTAGAATCCTGCCCACCTGATATACCTAATACTAAACTTTTTATGAAGTTATTTTTCTTTATATAATCTTTTAGAAAATTGATTGTTAGTCTTATTTCCTCTTCTACATTGATTTCAGGTTTACATCTTAATCTTTTTATTACTTCCTGTTGTAATGTCATATTATCACCTAATTATTTTGATTTTTTTGTTACTCTTTCCAAAATTTCTTTTCTATTTTCCCAACACTTAGTACTTAAGTCCACTGGATAGAATTCTGGATTTAACAGACGAAGATACTCGTTCCATAATAATCCTTTATTCTGTTGGAAGTACTTAGCACTTTCTTGTACTGTTGGTACTTCATATACTTGCTTACCATTAACAAAAATATCTTCATGAATATCTATTGCTTTAAAGTTATCCACTTCTTTAGCTAAGTAAGTATGCGTCGGGTGGAAAAGTTTTATACTTTGTTCTGCATTCACATCTTCTTTTTCCAATGCAATGTAATCTCCTGCTGCCATACCTGTGTCTGTATTTATTATTCTATAAACTCTTTTCACCCCAGGAACAGTTAATTTTGCAGGGTTTTCTGAGACTTTTAGTCTGTCAATCATCTCACCATTATCATTCTCTAAACATACAAGTTTATAAACAGCACCTAATGCAGGATTATCATAAGCAGTTATAAGCTTTGTACCTACACCCCATGCATCAATACATGCACCTTCTTGTTTTAAGTGAGTAATTGTATCTTCATCTAAATCATTTGATGCAACTATTTTCGCGTTAGGATAGCCCGCTTCATCTAACATTTTTCTTGCTTCTTTTGATAGATATGCTATGTCTCCTGAATCCAATCTAATACCATGGAAATTAATCTTATCTTTCAATTCATCTGCTACTTTGATAGCAGTAGGAATTCCAGAGCGCAATGTATCATAAGTATCTACTAAGAAATAACAATCTTTATGTGCAGCCGCATATTTCTTAAACGCAACTTCTTCATCTTCATAAGCTTGAACAAATGAGTGAGCATGTGTTCCGCTACATGGAATATTAAACAACTTTGCAGCTTTTACGTTACTAGTAGCATCAAATCCACCGATAATAGAAGCTCGTGTCCCCCATATCGCCGCATCAAATTCATGAGCACGACGAGTACCAAATTCCATGCAAACTTCATCTGGACATAAGTGCTTGATTCTAGCCGCTTTTGTAGCTATTAGTATTTGATAGTTAACAATATTCAAAATAGCTGTTTCCATTATTTGCGCTTGAATAAGCGGAGCTTCAATTCTTAAAAGTGGCTCATTAGCAAAAATGATTTCTCCCTCTTTTACTGAACGAATACTCCCTGTAAATTTCATATTACTTAGATATTCTAAAAAGTCTTCTTCATATCCTAATTCACGTAAAAATTCTATATCAGATTTCGAAAATTCAAATGAATTTACATAATCTATAATTTTAGCTAGTCCAGCAAATACTGCATATCCTCCACCAAAAGGAATTTTTCTAAAATACACATCAAAATATGACTTTCTCTCGTGTACTCCGTCTTTAAAATATGCATATCCCATATTAATTTGATAAAGGTCGGTATGTAAAGCATCACCAAGATATTTATTCATAATCTCCTCCGATTTATGTAAATAATTAAATTTGTTACCTATTATATTAACATTTTAATACGTTTTTAACAAATATTTAAACTTAAATATAGTAAATTTAATACTAAAATTCCATTTCGCCATATACTATCTTTTCTTTTATATTAATCATTTCTTTCATTAATACTCAGAAGTATTTTTTCATAAAGGGAGTGGCTCAGAAATCGTGATTTCGTAGAAATCGATTTTGTCGAGTCACCACAGCACAGTTTATTAGATATCTAAAAAGCTTTATAAAGAGAATTTAGATATCAATAAACCCTGCATATATGAGTTATTATATACACTTTGTTAAAATTTAGGACTTTTGAGGCAATCTCAGCATATGAAAATTCGAAAAAAAGAAGCAACAGAATGCTATCCTCTGTTACTTCTCTGATTATTAGTGTTTGAATTTGTATTCGTAGTTGCTCTTTGAGATTGATTAACCTCTTGTTTATCATCATCTTCTTTTTCTGATGAATTATCCTCTGTTTTTTTGTCGCTAGTTTTATTAGTATTTTGCTTATCTGTAGCTTGCTCTGCCCCTTTTTTAGAAGACGATTTTTTATCATCTTTTTTCGCTAGCTCAGGTATTTTACTATCATCAATTCTACCATTATTATCTTCAGATTTTTCTAAATTCCCATCCATTATAGACTTAATCGTCGCTTGTAAGAAATTCTCTTGTAATGGAATATTAAAAATCAACTCACCTTGATAACTTAATCCATACTCTTGTCTTACCAAGTCCGTTATAAAGTATGGGTCTTTTAATTTATCTATGACTAGCTCATTTACTTTATTCTCTTTATCAAGATTTTCAATCATCTGATTTTGTTCAGCTAATTGAGCATTGATTTGTTTCTTATCTCGGATATATAAAAATGTTTGCAGTAGAGTTACAGCTAAAGCAAAAGTCATTATAGCTAATATAATAAACTTACGACGTTTTCTGTACTTAGCCTTTGCTTTTAAGACATCTTTTTTAAATTGGCTATTCTGCTCTCTCATCTTTTACTTCTCTTAATTTCTCCGATAAGATTTTGAACATTTTAGTTGCATCTTCTTTCTTTGTGCTATCTTTTAATTCTAGCACCTCATAAACAACTTCTTTTTTTGCAAAGTAAATAGTGATTTCATCCCCTATTTTCAAAGTACTCGAAGGTTTAGCTTTCTTACCATTAATCGCAATATGACCTTCTGACGATATTTCATTAGCAACTGTTCTTCTCTTTATAATTCTTGATACTTTTAAAAATTTATCCAAACGCATTTAATCACCCCTAAATATTAGTACAATCTATTATCACATATTTAGCCTCTTTTCGCAAATAAAATCGACGATAATCTATGAAATTTTGAAAACTTCTCGCCAATTATATTAAAAGATATACAGCTAAATAATATTTCAACTGTATATCTTTTATTTGCTTAAGCCCAGTTTCCGGCTTTGAAAATTGCTACTTCTTTACCATCTGCTGTATAACCAGTGATGTTTGTTGTCGCTTCTCCAATCATAAAGTCAACGTGAACTAAACTATCATTAGCACCAACTTCTGCTAATTGTTCATCAGTCATTTCTGGTCCACCTTGAACACATGTTGGGTATGCTTTACCAAGAGCAATGTGACACGCTGCATTCTCATCAAATAATGTTTCTAAGAATAGAATTTTTGTATTTGAAATTGGTGAATCATAAGGTACTAATGCCATTTCCCCTATTCTTCTTGAACCTTCATCAGTTTCTAATAAATTTTTAAGAACATCATAACCACGCTCAGCTCCGAAGTCTACGACTTTACCATCTTCAAATTTCAACCAGAAGTTATCAATTAATACTCCACTGTAGTTTAGAGGTTTAGCATTATAAACAATACCACTCGTCTCATCTTTATGAGGCATTGTAAATACTTCCTCTGTAGGGATATTAGCTACGAAACGACCAGCTTTTTTAGCATAACTTCCTGCACTTTGCCAAATATGATTTTTAGGTAATCCTACATATAAATCAGTTCCTAAGTCATTTGTGATATGTAATTTAACTAATTCATTTTCATGTAAGAATTTTGCTTTTTCATCTAAAACTTTAATGTGTTCTTCCCATTCAGCTACAGGGTCATCTCCAGTTGAACGACAAGCACTTAAGATTTGATCCCAAAGTTTTAAATAAGCTTCTTCATCGTTTAATTCAGGATATAATCTCTTCGCCCATCCAACAGTTGAAGCACTAACTACACACCATGGACATTCATCACTCATAATTGATTTCATGTAGTTACGCATAGCTTTTGAACGGCCTACCATAGACGCTTTTAATTTCGCACTATCTACACCTGCTAATCCATCTGGATCATCTCCGATAATAGATAAGAATGCTGCGCCTTCATCTAATTCTTCTTGATACTTATCAATGTACCATTGACCAACTGTACTTAGAGTTTCTTCAGTTTGATATTTTAAGTGAAGTTTAGTTAATTCTTGATCACGCCATTCTACTGACACTCTTTTCGCTCCTAATTCATAGCAAGCTTCTACAACTTTCGCAACAAACTCGCGAGTTTCAGTACTAGCACGAACTAATACCGGTTGACCTTCTTGAACGTTTAATCCAACTTTCGCAATAAGTTGAGCATATTTTTTTAATTGTGTATTTAAATCCATTTGATTACCCTCGACTTCTTCTTTTAATTTGCAAATTAAACAAATAACTATTTCTTTAATTGAACATAATCTATTATATCACTTTTCCTCAGATAATATTAGTAGAAGGGACTGACCCAAAAATCATGATTTCGGAAAAGTCGATTTTATTGAGTCGCCTTCACAAAGTTTATCAATTATCTAAAAAGCTTTTATAATAGGAATTCAGATATTAATAACCGCTTCGTCTATAAATTCTATCTGAACTTGTTTATAATTTATAACATCTAGGTTATCCTCTTCTACATAGAAATTAGACTTCTCTAGTTGCTTGTTTTAACCATTCTAACTCTTCACCCTCAAAGTGTGGAGCTAAAACTTCGAATACTTTCGCGTGATATTTATTCAATTCATATTTATCTTCAATTGTAAGCATATCTAGATTAATAGCCTCTAAATCCCATGGTACGAATGTCATTACTTCAAATTCCATAAATTGACCATATTCATTTTTTACTGTTTTTCTAACGATAAGTTCATTCTCTAAACGAATACCATGAGATCCTGAGATGTATAATCCAGGTTCATTAGTAACTACCATACCGTGTTTAAATGGTTCAGCTGCACGGTAGATTCCCCAGTGAATACCTTGAGGTCCTTCATGAATATTACCTAAGTAACCTACACCATGACCTGTTCCGTGGTTGAAGTTCTCATAGTCTTGCCATAATGGAGCACGAGCGAATAAGTCCACATTAGCTCCAGACACACCTTCCATGAATTTTAATCTTGATAAACGTAGGTGACATTGAAGCACTCGTGTATAATCGTATTTTAATTTATCGCTAACTTCTCCCATCGCTGTAGTACGCGTGATGTCAGTTGATCCTTCTTCAAAGTGTGCACCAGTATCAGTTAAGAAGAAAGTACCTGTACGCAACGGAATTGAAGTTTCTTCAGAAGATGAATAGTGCACGATAGCTCCATTTTCACCATGACCGCAAATCGGAGAAAAACTTGGACAAATAAAACCACCTTGTTCTTTTCTAAATTCTACAAGTTTCGCAGATGCTGAAAGTTCATCCTCTTGTTCACTTACACCTTGTTTTACAAGTTGTTTTAACCAATAAATAAACTTCGTATGAGCAATACCATCTTTCACATGAGCTTTAATAGTATGTTGTAATTCAACTTCATTTTTTATAGCTTTCATTAAAATTGTCGGATTACGTCTTTCCACTAGTGTTATCTCTTTTGGAATATTATTAAATACTGCATAGTTTAAGCACTCTGGATCGACTAAGACAACATCATTACCTGAAAATTGTTTCACTTCTTCATAAATATCATTATATGGTTTAATGTGTACATTATGATCTGCCAAGTGTTTTTTGATTTCATCAGATAGTTTTCTCTCATCTACATATAAGTCAACACTATCTTCATAAACAACTGCATAACTTAATAATACTGGTACATAATCAACATCCATACCACGAATATTTAATAACCACCCAATATCATCAAGTGTAGTGATAACATGAATATTTGCTCCTACTTCATGCATTTCTTTACGAACTCTCTCAAGCTTACTAGCTACAGATTCCCCAGCTCTTTCTAAATTCATATAAAATGCTGGTTTCTCTGATAGTACCGGACGATTTCCCCAAATCTCATCAACTAAATCAATATCATATTTTACCGTAGCATTTTTACGTTTTAGTTTAGTAGCTAAGTCTTTCCCTTCACCAAAAGTCACAACGCGACCATCGAATCCTAATACCCCATTCTCAGGCGTATTTTCGACAACAAACTCTGCAATAGTAGGTACTCCAGGTTCACACATTTTTTGCAACTCAATACCAGTTCCTTCTAATTGTTTTTCTCCTTGTAAGAAATATCTCCCATCTGTCCATAAACCTGCAAAATCTTTAGTAACAATTAGTGTTCCTGCAGAACCAGTAAATCCACTCATAAATGCACGAGCTTTGAAATGCTCTCCTACATATTCACTATTGTGAAAATCCGCTGTTGGAACCATATAAACATCAATTCCGTCTCTTTCCATTAATGCTCTTAACTTAGAAACTCTCTCTTTTATCTCCATTATCCTAACTCCTTCATTATTTCATATATAACCTATATATGAATTTTCTAACTAATCGTGAAAAGATGCATCGATAAATAATCCCTCACAATTATCATACTTATTATTCTATCACATTATAAATCTCATTTCACTAGGGAGTGACTCAAAAATCGTGAGTTCAGAGAAATCGATTTTGTCGAGTCACCCTCGCACAGTTTATTAGACATCTAAAAAGCTTTTATAAAGCGATTTTAGATATCAATAAACCACTGCGTCTATGAGTTCCCATATGCACTTTGTTAAAATTTAGGTCTTTTGGGGCAACCCCCTAGATTTTTAAAATTAGTTAATTTTTCAATAAAATACAGACTATAGAATCAACATCTATAGTCTACATACTATTGTTATTATTTTAATAAATCTTTGAAATAATCAGTTGCTTTTACCAATGAATCGACTATCTCTGGTTCTCCTCCTGAGTGCCCAGCCACAACAATATCCAATTTACAGTTATTTAACTTTTTACTTAATTCATAAGCACCTACAACACGACAGTCAACATCATAGCGCCCATGAGTTATTGTTGTAGGAATATCTTTTATAGCATCGATATTATTTAATATCCAATCATCATCATTCCAGAACATATTATTCATCCAAAAGTGGCATTCAATAGTTGCCATTGAAACTGCATAGTGAATATCACCAAAACTTTGTTCCAAGTTAGGGTCTGGATTAAGTGTAACAAGACTCCCTTCCCACATACTCCACTCTTTTGCCGCGATTTCTCTTATCTCCCTATATTTACTTGTTAGACGGTTATAATACGCACGAACCATATCACGACGTTCATCTTTAGGTATTATACTTTCATATCTCTCGAATGCTTCTGGGTGTATATTACTCGCACCACCTTTTTCATAAATCCATAATATATCCTCTCTACGTCCTAGGAAAATACCACGTAATACTAAACCTAACACGCGCTCTGGATGTTTAATAGCATAACAAAGTGCTAAGGTAGAACCCCAACTTCCTCCAAATACTAGCCATTTATCAACGTTTAAATCTTCCCTTATTTTCTCCATATCCTCAATAATGTGCCAAGTATCATTATTCTCTAAGCATGCATGGGGCGTAGACTTTCCACTTCCTCTTTGATCAAATAATATAATTCGATAAAATTCTGGATCGAAATATTGTCTACCACTTGCCGATGTTCCACAGCCTGGTCCACCATGTAAAAAAACTACCGGAACACCTTGAGGATTTCCACTCTCCTCATAATAAATAGTATGAGTCTCATCGACCTTTAACATTTTAGAGAAATTTTCTTTAATCTCAGGATATAAACTCCTTAATTCCCCCATAATAATACCTCCTGTTGTGTATTTGTTTACAATTTATTAATATCACATAACAGCTTAATTTTATATTTATTTAAAATAACCTAATAAGCGATATTTATACTCCTCTTCTATTATATCTCAACATTTTTTAATATTCAATTACTTTCTTAAAATCTATAATAATCATCTATCTAACAATTTTGCAATCGATTAATATTAGTGATATAATTATATTAAAGATTATAAGACAAAAAAGGAGTAGAGAAAAGTGAAACTTTCAAGAACTAACAAAATTTTAGAAAAAATGAAACAACAAGGAATCAACCAAGCTTTAATTAGCGATCCTTATTCAATTTTCTATCTAACTGAATACTTAGAGCATCCAGGCGAAAGATTTTTTGCAGTACTACTTGATGAAAATGGTAATCATAAACTATTCATCAATGCTCTTTTCCCACTTGAAAAAGATTTAGGATTAGAAAAAGTAGTCTATTCTGATACTGATAATCCTATTGAACTACTTGCAAAAATTATGCCAAATGGTTCTGTTGTAGGTATAGATAAAGTTCTTCCTGCTCGATTCCTATTACCTCTTATGAATCATCTACCAGAAAACAAATTTGTAGATATATCTCAAATCGTCGATCGTGTACGCATGATTAAAGATGACGAAGAAAAGGAACTTATGCGTCGTGCTTCTCTTCTAAACGACGCGGCTTGCCAAAGAGTTATAAATAGTATTTCTGAAAGAAAATCAGAAAAAGATGTAGCTAAAGATTTACTTGCTATTCATGAAGAATTAAAAGTTGATGGACTATCATTCGATCCTATTATCGCTTACGGTGCTAATGGGGCTAATCCTCACGGTACTGTAGGAGATAGATATGTAAAACCAGGAGATGCTATAATTATCGATATGGGTGGGATTAAAGATAATTATTGTTCAGATATGACACGTACTGTATTTTGGAAACAACCAAGCGAAAAAGCACGTGAAGTATTTGAAATAGTATTAGAAGCTCAAAAACGAGGAGTTGCCTCTGTTAAACCAGGTGTTAGATTCTGCGATATAGACGCGGCTTGTCGTGATTATATTACAGAAAAAGGATATGGAGAATTTTTCACACACCGTACAGGTCATCACATTGGATTAGAATGTCATGAATATGGAGATATTTCTAGCATCAATAAAACTAAATGCGAGCCAGGTATGATTTTCTCTATCGAACCAGGTATTTATCTTCCAGGAGAATTCGGCGTTCGTATCGAAGACCTAGTTCTTGTTACGGAAGATGGTTGTGAAGTTTTAAACAAACTTAACAAAGAATTAGTTATTATCGGTGAGTAACTAATAATATTAAACTAAGCTCTTCATAAAATTATTCCTCAGAAAAGACGATTGATTTAAAGTCAATCGTCTTTTTCTTTTATTCAAAATGTTTCTTTAAAAATTCCCCTACAATATTCCAATATTGTTCTCTGAATTTTCTTTCAGCCTGAACATGTTTCATTCCTGGGAAACTATGGAATTCTTTTTCTGAAGTTATTAGATCATAAGCAGCTTTCCCATGTTCTAACGGAACAAAACCATCTTCTTCTCCATGTAGTACTAATGCTGGAAGTTTAGTTTCTTTCAATGCTTTTGTTGCATCTACATCACCAAAGAAATATCCAGCCCTTATCTTCGTCACTGTATTTGCAGCCGGAATTACAGGGAAACTCGGTAAATTAAATAATTTTTTCAACTGATATGTGAACTCTACTTTTAAATTCACATAACCACTATCTTCAATAAAAGTTTTTACATTAGACGGTAAATCCTTACCTACTGCATTCATTACAGTAGCCGCCCCCATACTAATTCCGAATAATGCAGTATCAGCATTGTTATTTTCTGATGATATTTTCTTTACCCAATTAACTAAATCATCAGAATCATAACCACCCATAGAAATAAACTCACCTTCACTATTACCGTGAGCTATTAAATCTGGTGCAAAGACACTATAACCCATATCATAGAATTTCTTAATATAATTAACCATTTTCTTAGCATCACTAGTATATCCATGAACTACAAATATCCATTTTTTAGCATCCGGATTAACAAATTTATATCCTACAAGTTTATTTTTAGTAACAGACTCCATCTCAACCGTTTGCTTCGTTTCATCAAACCACTTGTTTAATGCTGTTTTATCTTCTTTACTTCCATCACTATCTTGATTAACGATGGCACTCTTATCTACCTTCGGATTCAATCCAAAGTTATAAAAATAGTTCCCAACAAAACCAAATGCAACAACTACTAAAATCAATAGTGTCGCTAATATTTTTTTAAAATGTTTTTTCACTTGTCTTTACCTTTCATCTTTAAATTCAATAAAACTATTATACTATCACTTCTAATAAAAGTAAACAAAAAATAACACTAATAGAGACTTAAGATATCACTATTAGTGCTGATTTTTAATTATTAATTTGTATCGAAACCTTATCCCCAATATTAAATCTTTCTACTGTCGACATCGTTAGGACTTTTAAAGTATCCCCATCAGAAGTCTCAACTAAATACTCAACTGTAGCTCCTAGATAGGTTACATCAACAACTTTACCCTCTCCCGAGCTATCTAATTTTATAGTTATTTCTTCTGGTCTTATTACCAAGTTTTCATCGATAATATTATTTTCACCTATAAAACTCGAGATAAAGTTGCTCTTAGGCTCTTTATAAAGTTCTTCTGGAGTACCTATTTGTTCTATATGTCCTTGATTTATTACGATAACTCGATCAGCAAGCTTAAAAGCATCCTCTTGATCATGAGTAACTATAATCATTGTAACACCAAATTGTTTTTTAATTCTTTTAATTTCTTTTCTCATTACATCTCTAAGATGAACATCTAAGTTCGATAAAGGTTCATCTAGTAACAACAATTTTGGATTCAACACCATGCTTCTAGCTATAGCGACGCGTTGCTGTTCTCCTCCAGACAACTCTTTGATCTTTTTCTTTTCATAGCCTGCTAGCCCAACTTTTTCTAACATCTCTTTCGCTCTATTTTCCCTCGTATTCTTATCAATCTTCAATAATTTCAGACCATAACTTACATTGTCTATAACATTTTTATGAGTAAATAAGCCATAAGATTGGAACACGGTAGCAATCTCTCTCTTTTCAGGTGGTATATTATTAATATTCTCATCAGATAACAATACATCACCTGAAAAATCTGATACGAAGCCTCCTATAATATTTAATAGCGTAGTTTTACCACATCCAGAAGGCCCTAATATACAAACCAACTCACCCTCTTTTATATCAAAACTAATATTATTTAAAATTTCTTTATCTTTATACTTTTTTGAGATATTTTTTAAACTTAAGTACATACTCTATCTCCTTCTATTTACTATCAGGTAATACGATATATTTATCACTAAGCATATCATAATTATGTAAAATGCAATAACTGAACCTATATCGTATTTCCCACTTTCTATCACATCAAACATAACTATAGTCGCCACTTTTTGACTAGGATATATTAAGAAAATAATAGATCCAATTGTTGTCATCGTTGCCGTAAAGCCATTAATAAAGCTTATATAAAAACCTTCATAACTCATAGGAAATACAACATCCTTAATCTCATTGAACCTACTTCCTCCTAAGTCTCTCACTGATTTTAACTGATCTTCAGACACTTGACTTATAGAGCTATAACCTATTTTTGTGGCAAACGGCATCTGCTTAAACACTAAGTTCAATATTACTATTAATGCTGTTCCTGTTAATTTCAAAGGATATGAATTAAAAGCTAATACGTACCCCAGCCCAAAGAATGTACCAGGTAATATATACGGTAAAGTCGCTACAAAATCAATCATTTTTAAGACTTTTACATTTCTTATGTAAATGTAATATTGAAGAACATGTCCCACTACTGAAGAAATCAATCCAGCAATAAGCGAATAAATCACACTTCTTACAAAAACATCGGTTATATAATCATTAGCATCGATAAAATTCTGCAATGTAAATATTAATTTTCCATATTCCATAGTTGAAAATGCCGAAATAATTATCGCACTATATAAACTAACTAACATCAAAACAATAATTACAGTAACTATCAAAGAAATATAGTAAATAATACCAGATTTCTTAATATTAGCTTCTAATACGCCAACATTTTTACTACCTAGTGTAGTATTTCTAAAACTCTTAAAAAATATCAAAAATATTAGAAGCGATGGTATTAGAATAATTAAATTCATAATTACGGCTTTACTAATATTTCCTTCAGCAATAAATGATAAATACCCTTCAGTGGCAAGAACATTATACTTACCTCCTATTATAGCTGGTGTTGCAAAATCAGCCATACTTCTTAAAAATGTCAACAGAATAACTACTTTAATAACAGGTCTCATGAGCGGAAGAAGAATATCGAGTATTATTCTATTCGTATTTGCACCTAAAGACCTAGCTGAGTTAATCACCCCTTTATCAATTCCTTTTAGAAAACCAACTAAAAGTAGTACATTTATAGAAATATGCGTCACACTCTGCATACTAACAATTCCAAAGAAACCATAAGGATCATAATTTAATTTCAGAAGATTGTAGCTTATTAAGCCGCGTCTTCCAAATAAATTTATATACGATAATGAAGTCACAAAAGGCGGTGAAATCATAGAAATCATAAAAATAAATACTACTATCTTCTTGAATTTTGATGTTCCAATAAAATAATAAAGCGAAACAGCCACCGATATAAAAACAGTGACTATGGTAGTTGCTGTGGCTACTTTAACAGTATTTACTAGTAAATGAGAATAACTAGGAAGATTAGTTAGTAACTCAGAAAATAACTCACCTTTATACCCGTAATTAAAAACAGCGACAAAGGGATATAGTACAAAAAGTATAAAAGAAATAATAATAAGTCCTATGACAATACTGTCAAATAAATTTATTTTTTTAAACATACTATCTCCTTTAATATTTTTAAAATTGGTGATAATAAACAAAGTTTACTACCACCAATACGATTTTATTTGTCTCCCACTAATTCTTTCCATTTTTTAAGAATAGCGCTACGTTCATTACCAAATGAAGCTAAATCTTCTTTAAGAAGTCTGTCTTTAGGTAATCCTAAATCTGCTCCTTTAGAACCATCAATTACCATTTGAGCTCCATCTTTACCATCAAGTTCAGCAATTAATTGTTGATTTTCAGGTTTTAAAATAAAGTCTTCAAAGGCTTTTGCTATATCAGTAGCTTGAGAATTTTTAAATATTGCTACACCTTCAGGAATCCAAGGGATACCGTCTTCAGGATAAACAACTGTTAAATTGTGTTTTTTAGCTGCATCAAATGCTGATTTATCAACAGGAATAATACCTATTCCGAATTCACCTGCAGCTGTTTTTTCTTGTGGATCTTTACCACGTTTGCTATAGAAATCAACGTTTTTGTTGAATGCAGTCCAGTATTCCCATCCTTTTTCGTTACCTTTTTGTCCTAAAATTCCTGCCACAGCACCAAAATTAGTACCAGAAATTGCAGGATTACTCATTATAATAGTACCTTTATATTTCGGATCAGTTAAATCAGACCATTTTTTAGGAACTTCTAATCCTTTTTCTTTTAAAACTTTTTCATTAACTAAAAATCCAACTACAGTAATACCCTTCGATAGCCAGTAATTTTCACCATCTTTAAATCCCTCTTTAATTTTGTCGGAACCTTTAGCTTCATATTGCTCTAAAAGACCATCTTTTTTAGCAGCCATGAAAGCATCAATTCCTCCACCAAACCAAAGATCTGCCATCGGCTTACCTTCAGCTTTAGTTCTTGAAATTACTTCTCCACTAGACATTGATAAAAACTCAACTTTACTATTTGTTTCAGCCGCGAACTTATCAAATAGTTTTTTATATTTTTCAGAAGTAGCTACAACGTTCATTGTTTTACCACCGAAATCAATTTTACTAGTTTCTTTTTTACTTTCAGTTGCTTGCTTTTGACCACAACCTAATAAAATTAGAGAAATCGATAAAATAATAGTTAATACTTTTAATATTCTTTTCATATTTATTGTATCCTTTCTTTATCTATAAGTTTATACAAAAATTATACTAAGAAATAAAGATACTTTCAACCTGTCCAAGCTCACTTAACTTTTATTATTTTAACATTTTTATATAAACATTTAAATCATTGTTTCAAGTGTTATATAACTATTTTTACAATATTTGTATAATTAAATAATAAAAATTTTTTATTCTATTCCATACTTCTCTTTAATTGCATCTGCCACTATCATTCCTGTGAACCATGCAACCATAAGATTGTAACCTCCGATTTCCCCGTGTAAATCTAAGATTTCTCCTGCAAAATATAAATTCTCTATTTTTTTATGACTGCATGTCTTCGGACTTACTACTTTAAGATCTACCCCACCTGCAGTAGTAAAGGCATATTCTAATGGCATCGTCTTAACATCAACCAACTCATAACGTTTGATTTTCGTTACAAATTTCCTTAACTCTTTTTTACTAACATTTTCTGGGAAATGTTTCTCAATCATAAAGTTGTAAAAACTCTTCGGTAATTTTCCTTGTAAAAATTTATTATCTTCCCATAGTTTAGCAAAAAGTTCCTCCTCATTAAGGTCAGGATAAAAGTCTAGATAAAATTTATCTTCTGGATAACGAGCCACAAATTCTCCCATAGAAATTGATAATGGACCACTTAAACCTTTATGCGTAAACAGAAGGTCTCCAGTTCTCTCATTTTTTTTATGGAACATTCTTACATTTTGTAATGCAACCCCAGATAATTCTCTAAAATCTTCAAAAACTAAGGCAACTTCACTTGGGTATATTTTAGTTATTTTTACACCATGTTTTTTTAAAATTCTATGTAATGAACCATCACTTCCACTCTGAGGATAAGTTTTTCCTCCAGCACAAACTACGATATTCTTCCCGTAATACGTATCAACATTTGTCTTTACACCTACTAGTTTGTCGTCTTCGAATACTAAATCTTCTACCTTCTCTTTATAGTTAATCTTCGCATGGTCTATTTTAAATGCATTAACAACATCTCTAGATTTCTCGCTCGCTGGGTATAACCTTCTGTTTTCTTGTTTTAACTTCAAATTATGTTTATCAAAGAACTTCTTAACATTATATTTGTGATATGCACTTCTTAAAAATCTACCATTATGTACAGCCGCAACAAAATCTTCTGCATTATCACTACTCATTACATTACAACGTCCATTTCCTGTTAAAAGCAGTTTTATTCCCGCACGTCTATTTTGCTCAAGAACTAATACTTTTAAACCACTATCATTAAGTCTATCCGCTATCATAAGCCCCGCACTACCAAGACCTATCACAATCACATCGTATTTCATCTTAAATCTCAACTTTCTCTTAATTTAATCAAATATCATCTAATTATAACATGTAATCTAATACTTTCAAATTTTTCTATGTTAAACATAATTTTATAGTACATGCTTCCGTTTAAAAATTCCAGAATTTTCCTTACTTCTTATTGGAATTTTTCGCTATTTTGTAATATACTAAAAGGTATGTGTTTAAAATAAGGGAGGGACTCAAAAATCGCGATTTCGGAGAAATCGATTTTGTCGAGTCACCCCCGCACAGTTTATTAGATATCTAAAAAGCTTTCATAAAGCGAATTTAGATATCAATAAACCACTGCGTCTATGAGTTCTCATATGAACCTTGTTAGATTTTAGGACTTTTGGGGCAGTTCCCTATACTTTAAACAATTTTAAAATAAAGGATTTTAAATAATGAGATTGAAAAAAATTGGTATTTTGATTTTACTTCTTGTATTTTTAGTTCCAAACTTCTCGAAAGCTGATGATAACTTTCTAGATAACAACGCAGTAACAAATCTAAGCGATGTTAACGCTCATCTTGTAGTTTCGGAATTAAATACGGGGAAAATCATTTCTAAACGTGGAGAAAATGAAAAAGTATCTGTAGGTAAATTACCAAACTACCTTGCACTTTACCTACTTACTGACAATTTAAAAAATAAAAAAATAACATTAGATGAAAAAATTAATATTGCTAGTGGTGACGACATTCTTTCTAAATACAAAATAGAATCGTCAATTACAGTTAAAGATGCAATCTTCCTATTAGAAAATGAAAACTCTAATAGTCTTAACCAAGCTGTATTCACTCACTTTAACGTAACACTTGATAAAGCTAAAGAAACATTAGCTACTATGTCACTAAATGACACAAAATTAGAATCACTAGATAACACTGGGAACAACACTAGTACTGCGAAGAATATCTCTTATCTTACTAGTTTAATTCTTAAAAATTATCCTGAAATTACAGAAATCACAAAAAATCCAGAACATACTTTAGCATCAGGAGAAAAAATTAATAATAGTGTTGAGTTTAAAGAATCAGATAAGTTTAGAGTATTAGGTTTAGATTACTCTGACAAAAATAGTGTAACTTACGCGTATAGTGGTAATACTAAATTAATTATCACAGTATTAAACCAAAGCGATGATAAAACTACTTATTTTGATAAACTTCAAAAAACTTACGATTACCTATTCTCAAACTATAACTACAAACTAGCCCTTAAAGCAGGAACATATACTATAAACAATGAACGTATTACTTTTAATGAAGATATTTACGACTTATTCTATGAAAAACATTCAATTAAAGATGTAACCTATCTTCTAATGAATAAAAAAATACTTTTATTCCAAAAATACGAAACAATTTCTGCAAATGAAGGAACAGTATTCTCTGACTTTAGTTCTAACGATAATATAGGAAACCTAGCTAAAATCAAATCAAACTTCATAAATGATGAAAACTTTGATAAGAAAGATAATTACGAAAAAACTACTATTGTAATAGATCGTACGAAATACTTCGCTACGGGTATACTTGCAATATACACACTTGTTTTTGCAGCACTATACGTTATGAGACAAGTTGTTAGAAAGGATTAAATATGGAGCAAAACAATTTAGTTTTCGAAGTTGACGGTACAATTTATGAGCTTATTTACAACTTCAAAGATGCCTTTCAAAAAGAAACATTTGAAGAAAAACTTGTAGATGTGTTAAAAAATAAACCATATATCGTAGGAGATATTTCTCACGAAAAACTACGACTTACTGGATTCATTTTAACAAAGGATAACAACAATCCTAAGAACATAAACAACCTTGAAGATTACATACTAGAATATTGTAATTTCGGGGCACCATTCTTCGTCGTTAAAAAACGAAATTCATAAAAGAAATACCTAAGATGAGATCATCCTCACCTTAGGTATTTTTCTATATAAACTTAGCGCAAACTGCTTCAGGCACAACTACCTCAGAAGCAACAACAGTTAGCTCTCCTGTTTCCTTATTAACAGTATAAACAGTAATTGTTCCACTATTTTCATTTGTCGCAATTGCTAAAGAATTATCTTTTGATAAGTCAAAATCTCTTGGTCCTTGTCCTTCAGTACTAATAGTTTGAAGCTGTTTTAAACCTGATTCTGTATTTTCAAAAACAACTATCGCATCTTGCCCTCTATTAGAAACATAGATAAATCTATTATCATTTGAAATTTTTATCGCACTACCTTTATTTTCTAATGAAAAACCTTCAGGTAGTGTAGGATAATATGTTGGATTTGTTAAGTTCCCTTCTCCATCGTAATCAAAAGCAATTACCTCACTAGTAAGTTCTGTCATAACAAAAGCTTGTTTTTCATCACTACTAAATACTATATGACGAACTCCACTTCCATCTTTAGCTTTAAAAGTAGCTACTTTTTCTAAAACTCCCTCGTTAAGCTTATATGATGTAATTTCATCAGTCCCTAAATCACAAGAGAAAACATATTTTTCACTTGGGGTAAACCCTGAGAAATGCACATGAGGTTTCTCTTGTCTTACGTGTACTCCACTTCCTTCGTGCTGATCTGTTGATAAAAGTTTTACAAGTTCACCATTTTCAACAGAATAGCTATCGATTGTACCTAAATGATAGTTCGCTGATAATAAAGTACTTTTATCAGAGTTTAACTCTACATAACAAGGAGGATTACCTTCTTGGGCAACTGATGTTAATTCTTTCAAATCACCATTTTCTTCAACTTCGAAGCTTGTAACAGCACCTTTTCCATCTACTCTTGATACACTATATAAATATTTATTATCATTAGACAATGCTAAATACGTTGGATTATCAACCTTCGCTACATTTCTAACTTCTAGTACTTTTCCTTCTTCAGATAACTCAACTAAGTATATTCCTTCACTAGTTGCTTTTGTATATGTTCCAATATATGCTCTTACCATTATTTTTCCTCCTACTTTCTATAAACTTATTATAACATTTTACAAAAAAATTTTATAAAATTTTCTCTCGCCTATAATTCGTATAAATCAAAATTATCATTTTTTTTAAAAAGTTAAAATCTCATTTCACGAATTTTTAGTCCTTTCCATAAACTTAAAGTTCGTTTTAAACTGTTTTTTCGTTAAAAAATCAATATTCTACAAAAAAAATCCACAAAAATTCTAACATTTAAGATTTTACATATCTTCGACTTCTTGATATAATAGTTTATATTAATAAAAGTATATTTTAGGAGGAAAACCGTGAAACACGAATTTATATTAGTTCTTGACTTCGGTAGTCAATATAACCAACTTATCACTCGTCGTGTACGTGAACTTGGTGTTTATTCTGAGCTACATGACAATGAAATTTCTATTGAAGAAATTAAAAAAATGAACCCTAAAGGAATTATCCTTTCAGGTGGACCTAACTCAGTATACGAAGAAAACTCTCTTACAATTGACGACGAGATTTTCAACCTAGGTATTCCTGTATTAGGAATTTGTTACGGAATGCAACTTATGCAACACAAACTAGGAGGAAAAGTAGAATCTGCTACAAGTAGAGAATACGGAGCTCACAATGTTGACGTAACTCCAGGAGCTAAATTATTCGAAGGTACTCCTGCAACTCAACAAGTATTAATGAGTCACTCTGATAAAGTTGTTGAACTTGCTGAAGGCTTCAAAGTTGTAGCGACAAGTGATAACTGCCCAATTGCTGCTGCTGAGAACGTAGAAAAAGACTTCTACTGCTTCCAATTCCACCCAGAAGTACGTCACTCAGAATACGGTTATGACTTAATTAAAAACTTCATCCGTAATGTATGTAAATGTACTGAAAACTGGACTATCCAAAACTTCATCGATGAAAAAATTGAAGAAATCCGTGCAGAAGTTGGAGATCAAAAAGTTCTTTGTGCATTATCTGGTGGTGTAGACTCATCAGTTGTTGCAGCTCTACTAGATAAAGCAATCGGAAATCAACTAATCTGTATGTTTATAGATCACGGTTTACTTCGTAAAGGTGAAGCTGAAGCTGTAATGAACACATTCAGTAAAGAAATCGAAGGTGGATTCAACATGAATCTAATCAAAGTCGATGCTAAAGATAGATTCCTTGGAAAACTTAAAGGTGTAAGTGATCCAGAACAAAAACGTAAAATCATCGGTAATGAATTCGTTTATGTATTTGACGAAGAATGTGCTAAACTTCACGACGTACCTTTCTTAGCTCAAGGTACTCTTTATACTGACGTTATCGAATCTGGAACTAAGAATGCTCAAACAATCAAATCTCACCACAACGTAGGTGGATTACCAGAAGACATGCGTTTTTCTCTAATCGAGCCACTTAACACTCTATTCAAAGATGAGGTTCGTGCATTAGGTGAAGCTCTTGGTCTTCCACACGAAATAGTTTGGCGTCAACCATTCCCAGGACCAGGACTTGGTATCCGTGTTCTTGGAGAAGTAACAGAAGAAAAACTTCAAATAGTTCGTGACAGTGACTTCATCTTACGTGATGTTATCGCTAAACGTGGATTAGAAGGAGAAATCTGGCAATACTTCACATGTCTTCCAGATATTCGCTCAGTAGGAGTTATGGGAGATGTTCGTACATATGATTACACAGTAGCAGTTCGTGCCGTGACAAGCATCGACGGTATGACAGCAAGCTGGGCTCACATCCCATTTGAAGTTCTTGAAGAAATCTCAGCTCGTATCGTAAACGAAGTTGCTCACGTTAACCGCGTAGTCTACGATATTACAAGTAAGCCTCCAGCAACAATAGAATGGGAATAGATTACAAATATAATTTGAATGGAGAATCCTAATTTAACTGCGTTTTAAGTTGTTATAAATGTAGTAAATCTATTTAATTCAATTAGGTTCCCCACCAAAGACCCCACCAAAAATTATTGATGGGGTCTTATTATTAAAATCTTTGATTTCTTACCTTATCTATGCTAAAATATAAATATAAAAAAAGAGAGAGCCGTTTTAAAGACGGTGGCTCAGTTATTTAGTTAAATTATAACCATCTTAACCTGCCAAAGTTTAAAGATGGTTATTTTTTTATCATATAAGTAACAATAGCTACAACCAAAGTCAAAAGTGCAATTATAAAAACCGCAAAATCTATCATTAGTTGGATAGCTTCGTACGTAGACATTCTCTACTCCTTTCATCCAGATTCTAGTGTATGCGAGCATAGCACCATCCCCTTTCATATTGAAGTAGCCACCATCTTTATCGGAAGTTTTACACTCCCTAACTTCTCTCTCCATTTTTGATTATATCAAATTAAACTATCATAATCAACTATTTATAAATACTAATATATCAACACTTCTTACTAAATAATTATACTTTTTATACCCTGCCAATATAAAAAATAAAGTCGATACTTCCTATGATACCAACCACTCAGGATAGATTCTTCTCCTATTGAATGAGAGTAATGCAGTGTGCATTTGAATTATTAGGAGTTTAACGACGACATAATTCTTAGGTACAGCGTATGCAACAAGAACTTTAATCTTAACGAACAAAGTGAGGAAAAGATTATTAGTTCTAACTGCCCATATATTAAAATATATAGATTGAAAATTAGTTAAAACACTTTGATTTCTTACCTTATTTACACTAAAATATAAATATAAAAATAGATAATCATGAATAATACATTCAACACCAAATTTTATCAAAATAGCAACATTTCAATTTCTTGTGACAACTTGTATGATACTTATTATCTGTGTTATAATTAAATGGAATTATAATTTTAAGAGGAAAATAATATGGATTTAATAATTAAAAAAATAATAGACAAGAAAGAAAAAGAAATAATATCAAAAGAGGTCCTTTACGATCTTCCTGAATGGTTTGGTCTACCTGAAAGTACAAAAGAGTATATTGAAGATTCACAAGATAAACCATTTTTGGCTTGCTATGCAGATAATGAAGTTGCAGGTTTTATCGTATTAAACGCAACAAGTAAGGATACTGCAGATATTTTTGTAATGGGTATTAAGAAAAAATTTCATAGAATGGGAATTGGAACAAAACTAAATACAGAATTCGAAAATATGGCAAAAAATCTTGGATATTCTTACTCACAGGTAAAAACTGTAAAAATGGGACACTACAAAGAATATGATATTACTAATGAATTCTATATCGCAATGGGATATAAAGAATTAGAATGTTTTCCTACCTTATGGGACGAATGGAATCCATGTCAAATATATATTAAATATTTAGGGGAATAATACTTCAATAATATTTTATTTATAAATAAAACATTTTAGTATCTAAAAGCTCGATGAGTAAAAATAAAAGTATAGTATATTCACCAAGAAACTTGATATAGTTTACTTTTAAAAACTAAATACAAAATAAATACAAATTTATACCCTGCCATTTCCCCACCAATAATTTTTGGTGGGGGTATATTATTATGATAAAAATAATCATTATCTTTTATAAAAAGTATTTACAAAGAATTTTCTAAGTCATATAATTAAATGAAGTATCACTAAATCACTTTGATTTCCTAGTTACTTATAACAATCAATCTAAAAAGGAGACACAAATTATATGTATAAAAAACTTATCGCAATAGTATCTAGTCTTATTGCTATTATAGTCGTTGCTAGTGGGATTTATTACTTCTTTGGTTCTAATAATTCTATAAAAGAAGAACATACTAAATACCTAGCTCTTATAAATGATAGTCATGATTTTAAAGGAGGACTTGCTGGATTAGAGACTCTTGACAATGAGAAAGATCAAGAAGCATTCAAAAACATTAAAACTGAAATTAAAATCACTAAAGAATTAAAAAATACTGATACAAGTCTAGATAACAAAGATGTAGATGCTGCTAAGAAATCTCTAGATAAAGTAGATTCTCTTACTGTAGATAATTCTTTCGATAAAGCAATTGATTGGCTAAAAGAAGATATTACTAACTACGAAAAGGCTCAAAAAGAAATCCAAGATTCTAAATCTAACGATATCAATTCAATACTTGATAAATATAAATTCAAACATAGTGCTTTAAAAGCGAAACTGAGTGAAGGAAAGAACGAAACTAAATCTGAAAATAACGATTCTAACTCTAGCTCATCAATTTCTGATAATGAAAATATACCTAGAGTCGGACTACAACAAGCTCCAATTACATATGGTGAATTAAAACGAGGTGTATATAATAATGGAGGTTCAGAAACTGTAATAGGTAAACTTCTTTCTGAAGAACTGGGTGGTCCGGTTTCCAACTTCTCTAATGAACAAATAAGAGATGCAATTGCAAGATATAATCAAAAACACTCAGCTCAAAACACTGTATCTACTAGCGGAGACCCTCTAGAAACTTATTATTCTCAATGGGTTTCTGCCATTAAGAGAGAACATCCAGAAGCAAGCTTTGTCAAGGATACTGATGGAAAGTATTATGTTGAAGGACTTACTAAAAATCGATTAGCTGTTATTTATGAAAATCCTCACTTAGTTCGACTAGTTAATGCTACAACTAACCTACATGTAGAATTTTAATACGAAAACTTCTCAATTATCAAACATGATATTGAGAAGTTTTTACTTTCTAAGTCAAACTATTACCCTATCTCTCATTGACGTAATCATACTATTATTCTATAATTGTTTATGTAAGATAATAAAAGGAGATTTTTATGAACAGAAATAATAAAACTATAATATCAATTATTTCGATAATCGTTGCCCTTATTATTTGTTTTTTCGGATATAATCTTTATCAAAAGAAACAAGCTGAAGTTGTTTCAGCAGAAAAATTAACATTACTGCATGAACTTACAAAACAATTTAATGATGAAAATGATAGAAATAATAAATTCAACCTGCTAAAAGACACTCTTGATGAGCAATCAAAATATAATCTAAATTCTTATAAAGATTCAAAGGTTAAAGATGAATTTAAAAACAGTATAAATATCATGAGAGAGTATTTCCATAAAGACTACGACAATACTATAAAAGAAAACAACATCTCAGATCTTAATAATACTTCTGATAAAAGCAAATTTTCTGATAAGAAAGCAAAATTAGATAACTTGACAAAAGTTATAGAGAAAGAAAAAGATGTTACTTTTGAAACTGAACAACAAGCTCAAGAAAAGAAATCTGAAGTAGAAAAACTTATAAAAAAATATGAAGAACGCATAACTGAATTGGACAAAAAAGAGAAAGCGATAGAAGAAAAAGGAAAAAGCTCTTCATCTGATATAGGAGAAAAAGCTGTTACTATGACTTCTACTCATTATGAGAATGAGTACTTTATCGTCGATGTTCCTGCTAAATGGTCTGGGAAATGGTCTATTATTAAAACTATAGATACAAAAGATCTTGGGACACCCTCTCAACCAGCTATAACATATATGTTTAGTCGTTCTGGGGATAATCCTATGTTCGGTGGCGGTGGACAAACCGTACATGTTTATCCTAATGGATTACCAAGCAGGGCAAAATCAATTAAAGAATGGACAAAATTTGGCTCTAATATCTATGTAGGGGCCGGCGCTAGTAGTGGTTTCTTTAACGAAAAAGATGAAACATACTATAAGGAGGAAATGGCTAAAATACGTGCTAAATAAGACAAGAACCCTCAATCAAGTTGGAGATTGAGGTGTTCTTTAATATATTTTTCATATTATCGACTATTATTAATCTTACTCTCCTCCTCTTATTGACGCAACTTTCCTATTATTCTATAATTATTTATGTAGAAGAATAAAAGGAGAATTTTATGAACAGAAATAATAAAACTATAATATCAATTATTTCGGTAGCCATTGCCGTAGTTATTTGTTTCTTCGGTTATAATTTTTATCAAAAGAAACAAGCAGAAGTTGTTTCAGCCGAAAAATTAAAAGCATTACACGATTTAACAAAAAAATTCAGTGATGAAACTGATAGAAATAAAAACTAAACACCTTAAAAGACACTCTTGATGAACAATCAAAATACAATCTAAATTCCTACAAAGATTCAAAAGTTCAAGATGAGTATAAAAACAGCATAACTACAATGCGCACTTACTTCCAAAATGATTATGATAACACCCTAAAAACAAACACGATATCGGAAATTACTACTATATCTGATGAAAAAGTAATTACAAATAACAAGACAAAATTAGATGAATTAACTAAAACAATAGAAAAAGAAAAAGATTATACTTTTGAAACAGAACAACAAGCACAAAATAAACAGTCTGAAATAGAAAAACTTATAAAAAAATACGAAGAGCAAATTACTGAACTAAAGAAAAAATCTAAAGATAGTGAATCAAAAAAAGAGGATTCATCAAAAAATAATGATGAAAAATCAGAAAAAACAAAAACGACACACTACGAAAATGAATACTTTAGTGTAGATGTACCCCAAAAATGGGCTGGAATATGGTCATTCACTGAAGCTAGTGATACTAGCAACTTAGGAACACCGTCTCAACCTGCAAAAATATATTCATTTAAACATGATCCTGAAGGTAACGTCCCCTTTGGTGGGGCTCAAGCTATCTACGTCTTTCCTAATGGAATTCCTAGTAAAGCTGAATCTTCACCGATATTAAAAAAACTAAGAGGAAATGTCTACTTAGGAGCTGGAGCTGCTTCTGGTTTCTTCTCAACAGATAATAGGCCTGATCGAGCAACTATTAAAGTTAAATAATACGAAATCACCTCAATCAAATTTAGATTGAGGTGATTATTTCTATGCAGTTTGAACATCAGCAACATAGTATTTAGACTTACTGTGTCCACCTGTATAATTTTTATTGTTTTGTTTTAATGTTATTGTTGAAATTTTTGTTTTTGTCATAGCATCAAGTACATCAATTTTAATGCTATCCCCTTCTGTTTTCCAGTTTTCTTTTTTATCTAATACTTGTGGATAATTATGACCTCTTTCAACAGATACAAATACAAGTGTATTATCTTCTTTGTAGTAGTATATTTCGCTATCTTTAGGGAATGTAGTCGCTCCTGAAGATTTTCCATCAAGCTTACTGAATGCTGGACTTTGTAGTAGCTCTAGTGCTTCTTCTTTAGAATATGTTTTATCCGAGAATTCATTAACTACATCTACGAAATCTTGTACTGAAACTTTTGCTAATGGTACCCCTTCTGGAGAATTGAATTTTGTAGATTTATCTTGAGTAATCCATGCTAATAAGTTTGTTTGCTCATTTAATTTTGATAGATCATTTCCTGAAATAGCTACTAAGTGAGCTAATTTTTCCGCAGCTGCTAAATCGTGTTTAACTTCTGTTTTTTCTTTTGAAGCTGTTTCTTTATTCTCTGTATTTTCTTTTTTATTTTCTTTTTGCTCTGAGTTATTTTTTTGATCTGAAGTTTTTGAAGATTCTTTCCCTGCACATCCTGTTATAACTAAGGCTCCTACCGCAAGTAACATTAATAACTTTTTATTCATATACTCATCTCCTTTTTTTATTTATCTATATTATACCATATTTTAGTGATAAAAAAGTAGTCCTTGAAACATATAGTTTTCAAAGACTACTGTATATATTATCTTAAACCTTTATCGTATGGAATACCAAGTGCTTCTGGAGTAGAAGTTTTCTTAGAAAATACGATAAGTGCAATGATTGTAGCTACGAATGGGAACATGTTCCAGAATGATACCGGAATTGGTAGGTCTGGTGCTAAGATAGAAACTTTCTCAGCGAATACTTTAGTTCCTCCGAAGAATAACGAAGCTAATGTGATTGTAATTGGGTTATATTTACCGAAGATTAATGCTGCTAATGCTAAGTATCCAAATCCGTACACTGTAATTGCTGCGTTGAATCCTTGAGAGAATGTAGTCGCAATAATAGCTCCAGCTAATCCTGCTAAACATCCTGAGATAAACACCCCAATATAACGATATTTAAATACATTTAATCCAAGTGAATCACTCGCCTGTGGGTTTTCCCCTACAGAACGTAAACGTAATCCGAATGGACGTTTGTAAATTACATAATATGTTACAATTACTAAGATTACAGCTATAAATACTGTTGGATAAATAGTAAATTTACCAAACACTGTATATCTTGGGAAACCACTTGCTAATAATAATTCATATGTACCATTGAAGTGGTTAACTAAGAATAATGCTATAGCTGGTGTAATTAAGTTTATCGCCGTACCTGAGATAACCTGGTCAGCTTTTAAGTTAATACTGATATATGCATGGATTAACGACATTAATCCACCTGCAAGTGTGGCAACAACTAAACAAATTACTAACTGGAATAATGTTGGAGATCCATCGAATACTGATAATGCTAATAGTGATGCGACGAATGATCCAAAAATTACGAAACCGTCAAGGGCAATGTTAACAACCCCACTTTTTTCTGAATAGAAACCACCGATGGCAGCTATAAGAATAGGTGCAGTATATTGTAACATTGAGTCTAATAGTGATAATACTGTATCCATCTATTTGTCTCCTTTCTGTTTCTTACTACTAAATAATTTATCAAGCAACTTGTTATCAAAGATAGCTTTAGCTGCAACGAATAATACGATTAATCCGATTAAAATATTCGCGATATCTTTTGGAATACCGATAAATGATAATTGTGGAGTTAATACTCCTAGGAATCCAAATAATAATGCTCCTAATAATGATCCTAAAGCAGTATTAGCACCAATTAAAGCAACCGCGATTCCCATGTATCCAAATCCTTGGAATGTTGAACCTGCAACTACTTGTCCTACAGGTCCCATGTTGTAAAGAGCACCACCTAGACCAGCGAAAGCTCCTGAAATAGCCATAGATAACACAGTGTTTCTGTTAACTTTCATACCTACGAATTTTGATGCATTCGGGTTAAAACCTACAGAACGTAATTCATATCCGAATACTGTTTTTTCCATAACAATATAGAAAATAATAACACTAAAGATAGCTAAGAATAAATCTGTTCCTAAACGATAGTTGTTGAAAATACCTTCAACTAAACTATTTTGTAAGTATCCTGTTCCATCGGCTGAAACAATCGGTTTAGAAATAATATCATTAGTTCCTCTAATATATTTAGGCACAGCAAATTGTACGAAATATAAAGCTGTGTAGTTTAACATAATTGTTACAACTACTTCACTGATATTGAATCTAGCTTTTAAGTAACCTGCAATAGCTGCCCAAAGACCACCTACTACAATCCCAACTAAAATACTAGTAATTAATACTAAATAGAAGTTCATACCTTCCATTTTAATCGCAACAAGTCCAGCGAAAAGTCCACCCATAATAAATTGACCTTCTGCTCCAATGTTGAATAAACCTGTTCTAAATGCAAATGCAACAGATAATCCAGTACAAATAAGTGGAATTGTTGATACGAAAATTTCAGCTATACTGTTTGAGTCTGAGAAAATATCTCCAACTACTCCAAACACATCTCCTGGTGCTGCCCCTATCGCTGAAATAAGAATCGCCCCAATAATAAATGAAGCTAATATCGGTAGCACCGCATTAGTTAAAACTTTTTTTAACATACGTTCTCCTCTCTACTTCTTAACCCCTGCCATAAGCAGACCAAGTTGTTCTTTTGTTACATTTTCATCATTATCCACAACATCAATAATGTTACCATTGTGGATAACCGCAATTCTATCAGATAATGTTAAGATCTCATCTAAGTCAAATGAAATTAATAGAACTCCATTACCTTTATCACGGTAGTCGATTAACATTTTGTGAATACCATTAATAGCCCCAACATCAAGTCCACGAGTAGGTTGTGTTGTTACTAATAATTTTGGATGTAATTCTAAAGCACGCCCGATGATAAGTTTTTGTTGGTTACCACCACTCATACTACGTGCAGAAATTTTCTCATCTCCAGCTTTACGAACATCATATTTTTCACAAATTTCTTTCGCGAATTTTGAGATAATATTTTTCTTCAAGAATCCACGGTTAGAGAATTTTTCTGTGTAATAGTTTTCTAAAACAGAGTTTTCTTCAACACTGAAGTCTAGTACAAGACCATCTTTGTGTCTATCTTCTGCAATAATCTCAAGTCCAAGCTCTTTACGTTTTGCAGTAGATAAAGAATTAATTTCTTTTCCGTCGAAAATAATTTTCCCTTTTGTTTCTTTAAGTAAAGCATTTAGTACTTCTACAAATTGTTGTTGACCATTTCCATCAACCCCTGCAATACCTAGAATTTCACGTTCACGTACATTTAAATTAAAATCGTGAAGAATATCTTTTTTCTCAGTAGTATCAGCATAAACACCTGAAACTTCAAGAATATTTTTCTTACCTTCTCTTGAACGCTCATATTTAATAATTTCTAAGTCTTTACCAATCATAAGACTAGCTAATTGTTCTTTTGTAGTTTCTGTTATTTCAACAGTTCCAAAATACTCACCACGACGAATAATACTACAACGATTTGCAACAGCCATAATTTCGTTAAGTTTGTGAGTAATTAATAAAATAGTTTTTCCTTCTGCTTGAAGATTTTTAAGAATAGCTAAGAATTCTTTAATTTCAGCAGGAGTTAAAACTGCAGTAGGTTCATCAAAAATTAAGATGTTTGCATCTCTATATAACATTTTAAGGATTTCTACCCTTTGTTGCATCCCTACACTAATATCCCCAACTAATGCTCTAGGATCAACTTCTAAACCATATTTTCTAGATAGTTCTGTAATCTTTTCAGCTGCGCTATCTAAATCGATTTTCCCACCTTTTACTTCTTCCATACCTAAAATAATATTTTCAGCAACAGTGAAGTTTTTAATAAGTTTAAAGTGTTGGTGTACCATACCGATCCCTAGTTTATTAGCATGCTTAGGATCTTTAATATCAACTTCCGTACCATTCAACTTAATAACACCGGCTTCTTGATGGTACATACCAAAAAGAACCGACATCAACGTAGATTTTCCAGCACCATTTTCACCAAGTAAGGCATGAATTTCATTGTTCTTTACTTGAATAGTGATATCTTTATTTGCGTAGAAGTCGCCAAACTTTTTAGTTATGTTTAGCATTTCTATAGCGTACATATCTTTACCTCTCTTTTATATATTCTTACATACTATATATTATAATATATTTTGGCAAAGTAGTATAGCTTTTTAAGGTATTTTTTTATTTATGTTTAATATTAGTTGACTACATAGTAAATTAATTAAAATCTATACTGTATTCGTTTTAATATTATATAATATAATATGGTTTTTCTAACTTAAATAATCATCAATACAATATAAATTTTTTAATACTGTTTAAGAAATATAATAATAATTATCGCAAAAAAAGACCTAGCATTTGCTAGGCCTTTTTACTATAAACTTTTTAAAATTAAAGTTCTCCGTCGATATTAGCTTTATCAGCTACACCAGCTGCATCAGCTGCAACTGTTGCTTTTCCAGCTTTAAGATCTTCAACAACTGTTTTAATTTTAGCTTTGATATCATCGCTTAAGTTAGGGTTTTCTGCTGGAAGTCCAACACCATCTTCTTTAATAGTGAAGACTTTAGCTGTTCCACCTTCAAATTTATTAGCTTTGATAGCGTCTAAGATGTTAGCAACTGCTACGTCGATACGTTTAACAGCTGAAGTTAAGATAACTGATTTTTCAACATCTTTTCCGTCTTTATCTTTAGCTTTGAATACACCTTCAGAATATTGGTCTTTATCTACACCAACGATCCAGTGTTTAACTTCTCCGCTTTCTTTAAGATCTTTAGTAGCTCTTTCTTGAGCTTCTTTGATAGATCCACTTCCAGTACCACCAGCTGCTACGAAGATTACGTCAGCACCAGCATCGTACATAGTTGCTGCTAAAGTTTTACCTTTGTTAGTATCGTTGAATGAACCACTGTAGTTGTAAACAACTTTGATGTCTTTTTTAGCTGCTTTAGCACCTTGAACGAATCCAACACCAAATTTAACTACTGCAGGAATTTTAGCTCCACCAATGTATCCAACTTTACCAGTTTTTGATTGTAAAGCTGCTGCATATCCAGCTAAGTATCCAGCTTCGTGTTCAGAGAATGTTACAGAAGCAACGTTTTTGTTTTGAACTACACCATCGATGAAAATGAATTTTTTATCTGCAAATGAATCTGCAACTTTTGGTAATTCTTTTTCAAAGTAGAAACCAGCTAATGAAATTACGTCAGAAGCTTTTGCTGCGTTTTGTAAGTTAGCTGCAATATCACTTTGGTTTTTAGTTTCGATTGGGTTAAGTGCTTTTCCACCATTTTTCTCTGCCCAAGCTTTTACAGTTTCAACGTTACTTTGGTTAAAACTTTTATCTTTTGCCCCACCTTCGTCAGTTACAACACCGATTTTTAATCCAGAGTTGTTAGAAGATGAATTTCCGTTAGATGATTTAGAAGAACATCCAACAATAATTAATGCTGCTGATAAAACAACTGCTATTAACGAAAATACCTTTTTCATAAATAAAAAGTCTCCTTTATTTGTATATTGTTTATATCTAAATAATACCACATTATCTTTGAAACTTCAATGATTTATTTTTGAAATGTTAACATTTTATTATAATGTTCGTTTTACAATTATAAAAAGCTATGAAAACAGCATTCATAGCTTATATTATATCTATTCTCCTACATTTCTATAGAATTATTTTAAAATTATAAAGCATTTCCAAAACATTAATAACGTTTACAATTTAATACGAATTTTTACAGATTATACATTATTACACATTAATTAAATAAATTAAAATAACACTATAAAATTAAACTTATTAGCGTACCTAAAATTTACGAACATTAAAATAAAGTACTCTTATTATAAATGATTATTACACACTAATAGTTATATATAAATAAAAAAATCTCTATAGAACTTTTAGTTCTATAGAGATTCCAATATTATTTTTTTATAATTCCCCTTCAATATTTGTAGCTGCCCCTTTAGCTTTAAGTTCGTCTCCAGTAGCTACTACTTCAACTTTTCCTGATTTTAATTCTTCTATAGCCTTAGCAATTTTTGTTTTTGCTTCTTCGCTTAGGTTAGGATTTTCTTTTGGAATTCCTACTCCATTTTCTTTAATACCAAAGATATGCTCACCTTTAGTAAACTTACCTTCTTTTATTTCATTTAAGATTTTTGTTACAGCTACTTCAATATTTTTAACAGCAGAAGTTAAGATAGCAGATTTTTGATATTCTTTTCCATCTTTATCTTTCCCTTTAAAAATACCTTCTTCATATTGATCTTTATCCACACCAACAACCCAGTGCTTAATTTCTCCACTCTTAGACATATCAATTATTCCACGTTCTTTAGCTTCTGAAATTACACCGTTACCTGTATTCCCAGCAGCAACAAAAATTACATCTGCTCCTGAGTCATACATAGTAGCTGCTAAAGTTTTACCTTTGTTTGTATCTGAAAAAGTTCCACTGTAATTGTACATTACTTTAATATCACTTTTAGCTGCTTTAGCACCATGTACAAACCCAATACCAAATCGCTCTACCGGTGGAGTTTTTGTTCCTCCGATAAATCCAACTTTCCCCGTTTTAGATTGTAACGCCGCTGCAAATCCTGCTAAATAACCAGCTTCTTGTTCTTTAAAGATTAAAGAAGCAATATTTGGAGCATCAACAAAAGTATCAACAAACATGAATTTTTTATCTTTATATTGTTCCGCTACTTTTGGAATTTCTTTTTCAAATTCAAAACCTGCTAAAGAAATAATATCAGACACTTTTGCAGCATTTTGTAAATTAGAAGTTATATCCGATTGAGTTTTCGTTTCTAAAACAACAGGCTCTTTCGCACCATTAGCTTTCGTCCACGCTTGAATTGCCTCTACGTTAGCTTGGTTAAAACTCTTATCTTTTGCTCCACCTTCACCAGTTACAACACCAATCTTATAGGCATTCTTCCCATCAGATTTCGTATCGTTCTTAGCACTCTTTGAAGAACAACCAACAACAATTAATGATAATGCAACTAAAATTGCAAATATAGTACGTAATTTTTTCATAATGTCCTCCTAAAATCTTTATGTACTAAGTTCATAATACAATATTTTTAAAACGCTTGCAAATATTTTTTCAACTTTTTTAAAATTTTTAAACACCACTAAAAATTAGATTACATAAATCATTGTATTATAGTACTTATTACTACATCTTTTTCTTCTTCAATAACATCGTTTAAAATAACATAAACCCATTTATATTAATAATACAAACGTTGATAATAATTCATATAAAATTATATATTTTCTGAATCATTTATGCTATAATAACTTTGATAAAGCATTTTCAGGAGGAATTTATATTATGACATATTATCAAAATATTATTGAAACGGCAAATTACATAATAAAATATTTTGGCGAGCAAATTGATTACGCAGTAGTTTTAGGAAGTGGAATTACTTTAGAATTAGAGGATCAACAAGAACTTGGCTACGAAGCTATTCCACTTTTCCCAGGAAATAAACATGCCAATCGTGTAAAAGGACATGCTAATAAACTAACTTTCGGAAAAATTTCTGGAAAAAATGTATTAGTATTAAATGGACGCCTTCACTATTACGAAGGATACAGCATGAAAGATGTTGCCTTTATGACATACGTTGTTAAACACCTTGGAGTAAAAGGATTATTTATCACAAACGCTTGTGGTGCTATTAATACTAACTTTAGCGAAGGGGATATCGTTTGTCTTGATGACTTCATCTCACTTGTTAGCAATAATCCATTAATGGGAGAAAACGAACCACGTCTTGGAGAAAGATTTGTTGATATGACTACACCATTCGATCCATACTTAGTAGAAAACTTATATAAATCAGCTAAAAAATTAGATATTACATTACATACTGGTGTTTATGGATTCTTCCAAGGACCTTACTTCGAAACGCGTGCAGAAATTCGTGCATTCAAAACTATGGGATGTGACCTTGTAGGTATGTCTACAGTTCCGGAAGTAATCGCTGCAAATCACGCATCACTTCCAGTTGCAGTATTAGCATGTGCTACTAATATGGCTACAGGTGTTCAAGAGAGAAAACACGATCACGAACACGTTCTACAAACCGCACAAAAAATTAGTGTAAACCTGAAAAAACTTTTAATCGAAACATTACAAAATTTAAAATAATAAGGAGTTAAATTATGGAAAAAACTATTTTCGAAAAAATTATTGATGGAGAAATCCCAAGTTATAAAGTATATGAAGATGAGCATGTATACAGCTTTCTAGATGTGTTCCCTATTACAAAAGGACATACTCTAGTAATCCCTAAAAAACACAGCAGAAATATTTTTGACTGTGATCCTGAAACAGCTGCTAACATTGGACGTGTTCTTCCAAAAATTGCTAATGCAGTAAAAGAAGCATATGGTTGTGACGGAGTAAATATCTTCCAAAATAACGAAGAATATGCTGGACAAAGTGTCTTCCACCTTCACTTCCACATCGTACCAAGATACAAAGATAAAGATGTAAACTTCGATAATTTAGAAGTTAAATGGCCACCTCAAAAAGTTGAGCCTGCTGAATTCGAAGAAATTAGAAAAGCAATCGCTGATAGACTATAAAATAAAAAACTAGGTAATTTATTTAAAATTGCCTAGTTTTTATGTTATATATTGTTTTACTGTATGGATAAATCTTTTATTTATATTATAAAAAAATCGAGGATGAGAACTTTCTCTCATACCTCGCATTTAATATTTACAATATTATTTTTTTCCTTCTTTTGAAGCGAATAAAGATACGATAGAATCTAGAGTTGTTTTTGGTTTTTCTTCTACAACTTCTTCTGCCTCTTCTTTAAATTCTTCCGCTTTTTCAATTACTGGAGCTACCGCTTCATGAATTTCTTCAAATGTAGGTTCTACTTTTTCTTCATAGTGATCTACAACTGTTTCTTTTGCACTCTCTGCAACCTCTTCTACTTTTGTGAAAGTAGGTTCTGCTGCTGGTGCAAGAGTTTCTTTTACTTCTTCTGCTTTCTCTACAGCTGGCGCCACTACTTCTTCTGCTTTTTCTACAACTGGAGCTGCTACTTCTTGTGCTTCTTCTACTACAGGTTCTGCAGCTTCTTTCACATCTTCTACTTTTTCAGTTACTTCAGCAACAACCTCTTCCTTAACCTCTTCAGCTTTTGCTCCTAATTCTACGAAGTTTTCTTCTACTTTTTCAAATTCTGCAGTTGCAGTTAATTCTTCTAATTTTTCTTTGGCAAGATCTTGTTCTTCTTGTGTTCTCGCTTCTAATTCTTGAGTTTTTTCATTAATAATTGCTGTTAATTTTTCAATACCAGTTTTAGTATTTTCTTTCAGTAATTCTTTATGTTTTTCTAACTCCTTAGGATTTTTATAATAATAAGCTCCTAATGCACTCACCGCTCCTAATAAAGCTCCTTTAAAAATTTTACCCATGTTTGAATTCCTCCTAATTTCTTATCAGTATGATTTTATCAAAAAAATCAAATAATGTAAAGGATTTAAAGGTTTTTTGTTCCTATAGATTAAGTTTTTGAGCTAATCACTCTAAAAAAGTATAGAAGCAACATTCAAAAATATTCCATTGAATGTCACTTCTATTTAGAAATTATTTTTATTTTAAGTGTTTTACCCTTGCTACAATTTCTTTATGTCGTCCTTTAATCATAGGTCGTGCTTGAGGATTTCCTAAATATCCACATGTTCTCTTCACAACATCACAGCTTTTTGGGTCTCTATTACCACATTCTGGGCATTTAAATCCTTTTTTAGTAGGTTCAAATTCACCCTCATATCCGCATTTATAACAACGGTCAATCGGTGTATTTGTTCCTAAATATCCTACCTTATCATAAGCAAAGTCCCACACCGCTTCTAACGCTTTTGGATTTTGTTTCAACACGGGATATTCACAATAATGAATGAATCCACCACTAGCATAGTATGGATAATCCTTTTCAAACTCTAACTTCTCAAAAGGCGTTGGATTTTTCCTTACATCATAGTGATATGAGTTCGTGTAGTATTCTTTATCCGTTATATTTTCTACAATACCAAACTTCTCAGTATCCATACGACAGAACCTATCAGTTAGCGATTCACTAGGCGTTGAGTAAATACTATACCAATAATCCCCTTCTGCAGTCCATTTATCCACACATTCCTTCATATAACGCATAATATCTAAAGTGAACTCTTTCGCCTCAGGATTTTTCTCCCATTCTCCTCCATAAAATACACTTGCCACTTCATATAAGCCTATATACCCTAATGATAATGTAGAACGTTTATTATCAAATAATTGTTTTACCCTATCTTCAGGTTTAAGTCGTTTACCAAAAGCTCCATGCATATAAAGAATAGGTGCATTTTGAGGCTTAGCCTCACCACAACGTTTTGCTCTGTAATCTAGTGCATCTTTACAAATTTCTAATCTCTCTTTAAAGATGTTCCAAAACTCTTCTTTATCCCCTTTTGATTCTAGCGCTACTCTAGGAAGATTTAATGTTACCACCCCCAGATTCATACGCCCACTTTCGACAAGTTCCCCTTGTTCGTTTCTCCATGCAGGTAAAAATGATCTACATCCCATCGGAGTCTTACAACTACCAGTAATCTTCGTAATCGTATCATACATAAGTACATCTGGGTACATTCTTTGAGTCGCGCAGGCTAATGCTAGTTGTTTAACATCATAGTTAGGATCTGTTGGTTTTAAATTCAGACCATCTTTAATAACAAAAATCAATTTAGGAAAAATAGCCGTTCTTTTTTCTTTTCCTAATCCTTCAATCCTCACATTAAGAATAGCTTTTTGAATCTCTTTTTCAAAGTATCCTTCACCTAAACCGAACCCTAGAGACGTAAAAGGAGTTTGTCCTTGAGACGAATATAAAGTATTAATTTCATATTCTAGAGATTGCATTGCATCAAAAATATCTTTTTTAGTTTTCTTATCAGCAAATTCTTTTTGTTTTTCCTCATCATCAATCCACTCTTGAGCCGTTCTTAAGTTCTTCTCGTAGTTCAATTGTGCAAATGGTGCAAGAACCTCGTCAATTCTATCAGCACTGCATCCACCATACTGACTTGAAGCCACATTAGCGATAATTTGAGCCATTTGAGCAGTTGCTGTTTGAATACTCTTCGGACTATCTACATCTGCATTTCCAATTTTAAAACCTTTTGTTAGCATCTCTTTAAAGTCAATTAAACAGCAGTTTGTCAAAGGTTGATAAGGTGAGTAGTCTAAGTCATGATAGTGAATTTCTCCTTTTTGATGTGCATTAGCAACATGTTTTGGTAACATTTTAAGCCCTATTGCTTTAGCTACAATACCACTAGTTAGATCACGATGTGTATTAAATACTAAACTATCTTTATTAGCATTTTCGTTTACCACATTCTCGTCACGATTAACCAATTTCTCTATCGCTATATTTATGTCAAGACTACGTTCACGCTCAATATCACGCATACTTCTATAGCCAACGTACTCTTCATAAATCGCCTCTTCCCCTAGAGTAAGAAGTGTATGCTCAACAATATTTTGAAGTTCATAGATTTTTATATCCCCTTTAAATCTATTAGCAATCTCCAAAATAACATTATCCACAATACCATTAATATTAACGCTATGGTTCTTGCCAAAGACAGAATGAACAGCCTTTTCTATTGCTTTATATATTTTCTCAGCATCAAACTTTACTACTCGTCCATCCCTTTTTATAACTAGTAAATTTTTTGTTAAACTTTCTACTTTCGCTTTTGTATATGAATATAAATTATTATTTTGCATGTTATCCCTCATTTCTATATAATTTTAGATTCATAAAAACATTATAATACTATCTTATCCCAAAAAAATTTCCCTGTCTATAGTTTTTATTTCCGGGAAATTTATAAACGTTATAAGATAGCCGTTTAACCAAATTGTGAATTTTTTTAGCTCCACTGTTTTTTAGAAAATAATTAAAAAACATTATTATATCAAGGTTAATAAAGATTAACATATACTTCTGTAGCAATTTTTAGACAATAGAATTTATAATACAGTTCCACTTTTCCCAATACACCGGTAATTAAAAATGATATTCAAAAAGTTCACTCTAACCTAAAATATTTATTTTTTTACCACTTAAACTATATTTTAATAGAGAGATTTATGATAAAATTATATTAAACAATAAAGTGAGATATGTATATGAAAAAAACACAAATTGAAAAACTAACAGATCAATTGTTTTCTATGGAAAATGATAGTTCACTATTAATAAACGAATTAGAACCTTATGTAGAATTATTTATGCACTATGAATGTGCTATGCTTGAAATTGAAACAAAACTAAATGTATTCAATAAAGAGTTTTCTCTTCATGGCGAGAGCAACCCCATCGAATCTGTAAACACTAGACTGAAGACACCAATGAGTTTAATGAACAAGCTTAAACGTTTAGACTTACCTTTCGACATAGATACAATAAAAGAAAATATCTATGATGTTGCAGGTGTTCGTGTTATATGTTCATTTAAAAACGATGTTTATAAACTTGTCGATGCGCTAAAACAACAAGATGACCTTACAGTTATAGCTGAGAAAGACTATATTAAAAACCACAAAGAGAATGGCTATAGAAGTTACCATCTTATCGTTAAGGTACCAATCTTCTTATCAGATAAAGTAGAACACGTTGCTGTTGAAGTTCAATTTAGAACAATAGCTATGGATTTCTGGGCAAGCTTAGAACACAAACTTAGATACAAGAAAAATCTAAGTGAAGAGAAAGAAAAAGAAATAGAGCGTCGTCTTCAACTCTGTGCGGAGATAAGTGCTAAACTAGACAACCAAATGCAAAAGGTTAAAGAAATAATAGAAGACGATTCACAATACTTATAAAAAGAACTTGGATATTAGACATAACTAATATCCAAGCTTTTTTATTTTATTATCAAATTATTTTTCTTTACTATGATTTACAGAATAAGCAAAATAAATTACTAAACCTACTAAAATCCAACATCCAAAAATTATCCATGTTGAAAATTGAATACCATATAATAGTACGATAAATAACAATATTGATATTATTGGTAAATAAGGCATCCCCGGCATAGTAAATCCACGCTTTACATTAGGATACTCTCTTCTGATGACAAACATTGAATAACTTACCAACATAAACGCTATTATGTAAGAGACATTAGCTAAATCTGCTAATTGACCTAAAGGCAAGAAACCAGTTAAGGTTGCCATTAATAAACCAACACCAATTGTTGTTGGACCTGGAACACCACTTTTATTTAATGATGATAATTTTTTCGGTAATAGACCATCTCTACTCATAGTAAATAATATTCTTACAGCTGCAAACATCGTTCCTAATGGTCCAGATAAAAGACCAATTACCGCTCCTAAAGAAACAATTCCAGCTACCTTATCTTGCCCAACTACTCCAAGAACATACGCTAGTGCATCACCTTTTCCTAATTGGTTAAATGGCACCATTCCTGTTATTACCAAACAAACAATTATATAAAATACCGTACAAATTAATAGTGTAATAATAATTGCTCTAGGTAAAGCTTTTTGCGGGTTTACAGTCTCTTCCGCTGAAGTTGAAATAGTATCAAAACCTAAATATGCGAAAAACACTGTTGTCGCTCCTATCATTATCCCTGACATTCCTTGTGGCGCAAAATTATCAGTCCAATTCGTAGGAGTAACATAGAACACACCTACAAGAACGAATAGTAAAATAACAATAATCTTAACGGCAACCATTAAATTATTCACGAACTTACCACTATTTGTTCCTTTAAATAAGACTATCATTATTAGTAGAACTACACTAATCGCTAAAATATTACCATATCCACCTTCACTTGGTAGGGTTGTAAATTCCTTTGGTAGTATTATTCCAAATCCTTCTAATAAAGATTTAAAATAACTTGACCAGCCATTAGCTATGGCAGCTCCTGCTATAATATAACTTCCGGCTAAAAGCCAACCCATACAATGCGCTACAACCTCTCCTAGTGTAATATAGCTATACGTATAAACACTTCCACTTGATGGTATAGTAGAAGATAACTCTGCATAACATAAAGCCGTGAGTCCACAAGCTAAGCCCGCGATTAAAAATGAGAATATTACTGATGGCCCAGCTTTAGATGCTGCTTCACCTGTTAGTACCAGTATACCAGAACCAATAACAGAACCTATACCAAGTAGGATAAGATCCAGAGTTCTTAACGTTGGCCTCAAGGTCTTCTTACCACTTTCTCCAAGTACCCTTTCTAGTGTTTTTTTTCTAAATATTTGCATTAATAAAAAATTCTCCTTTCATTAGAATCACTAATACATTCTAACAATCCTTCTCTTATTAAATCTAACAACAATCTATTATAACGTGAGAATATAATTTAATCAAATTTTTCTTATATCATAATTTTTAAAATAATTAATACAACGATATTACTTTCATACATTCGCAAAATTTTGTAACCTCATATTACTAACTACATAAAAAACCCTCTTTATTGGAAAGAGTTTTATCCAATAAAAAGGGTTTTATTAATTGTTTAAAACATATGGCTTTTCCTTCTCTAAGAAACCGTTATTTCTGTTTCAAATTATGAAATAAGCCCTTCATTTTTAAGAATTTCTTCTGCTGAATCTTTCTTATCAGGATTTACTAAAACGATTGGTCCAGTACATCCCATTCCGCTCTCAGCGTATACTCCATTTTTCCAAAGTAACTTAGTTGCATCTTCAAGATCTAGAATATCAATTCCAGAGATTTGTGCAGTAACTACTTCTTTTTCTGGCATTTTAACTTCTTCAGTTGTAGCTGAGCCTTCTTTTTTAACTTTCAATTTAGAAATGAATTCATCAAGTTTGGCTTTATTAGCTTTTTCAAATTCTTGTCTTGCTATTTCGTTTACTTTACCTTTTGCTACTTCATAAGCATATTTCAATGCATTAGCCACAACAGGTGAACCGGATGCTCTTGATAAGATTAAAATTCTTCTATCATAGTCTTCTCCCACACCAGGTCCATATCCAAATCCACTAGCTTCATAATCTCCACCAGTAGTAAATGCCGAGAATACTTTCATGAATAAGTTACCAGTTAATGAATCAACAACCATAACATCAGGAGTTCCCATAAGTAAGTCATTACCTCTCATTACAGAACCACCATCTGCTCTTTGAGATGTTGCAAATTCAAATTCATAACCATTTTCTTTAAGATCTAATAGAACTTTTTCAACTTGTCTAGCACCTTCAACATTCGCTATACCAACAGTAGGATTAGATTTTCCAAGTGATTTAGCAGTTGCAATACCATAAAGTGTATTTCTTACCATTGCTTCAACTCTATTAGTAGCTGAAGTCCCTGTTGTTGTTGCAAGAAGCATTTCAGTACCTCTAGCAGGTGTAATAACTCTACCTACTGTAGATACACCGATAGGGAAATTATAATGCATAGTTACACAAGAAGCTATTTCCTCTTTATCTAATAGGTCTTCCATAATTTTGTGAGCTTCGTCTTCATCTTTAGCTTCATAAGATTCGAAATCTTCATGTCCCTTACCTATTAAAACTATGTCAAATACAGGATTTTTAGCTAATATTGCACCTTGTAGTATATTCTCGAAACCATGTTCACTTCCTAAAGTTGTTAAACCAACTTTTAATTTTTTACCAAAGTTACCTGTTTCAATGGCATTAGCTACTTCTAGCAATACTTCTGATATAACTTGTTTACTCATAGTATCACCCCTATTCTTCTAACATTTCTTGGGAAATTTTTCTCATTGATTCTGCTATAATTTTTCTGATTTCATCTTTAGAAATTCCTGCAGATTCTCCTTCTACAGCACCGCTATTTCTTTCAACTACAAAAGATACTCCATCAAATAAGTTTGTCATTCTTCCTAAGAATAGACTACCTTTACCTACGATCATAGCACGGTTTTTATCACCTTTTGTTAAGTCATCGATTAAGAACCCTACATACGGTACTCCTGAAGGAATGTGTCCTTGTGTCGGAGCCCAACCAGGTAAACCTTTAGCTTCGATAAATGATTTAAGTTCTTTTTTCTCAATATCTCCACGCATTGCTGCTAATGCTGCAATCATTTTGTAGTTAGCTTCTGGAACGTTACCTGCTCCAGCAGCTTTTGTGATGTCTGGGTTTTGCATCTCTACAGAGAATACATCAACATCTGTAATTTTCAATTTAGCTTTGTCTAATGGATCAGCTACTAAAGCTCCCATTACAGCTTGTGGTGAAGATCCTGTTCCTACGTTGTGTTTTCCGACCATATCAGTTCTAATGATTGGATTTACTCCATCATTTTCACTAATAAGAACAGCGAATCCACCTAGAACATCTTCTAGAACTGGAAGACCTTTTTTAACATGGTCTTTACCATTCATACCTAATTTAGCACTTGCTCCACCAGCAACTACTAATACATTTTTGTATACTCCAGCTTTTACTAAAGATGAAGCACTAATTAATGCGTGAGTTGGTGCAGCACAGAAACCTCTTAAATCAGATCCAGTAGCGTTAACTAGACCTGCAACTTCTGCAATTGCTTTAGCAAAGTTACCACCACCACGTTGGTTAATATCTCCACAAGCTTCTTCAGAACATTCTACAACATAGTCAATGTCAGCTGGATTAACACCAGAATTACGTAATAATTCTAATGCAGCAATAACTCCAGATGCTTTAACAACTAAGTTTTCAAAGATAACGTGAGCATTTAAGTTCACATCAACATCGTGAGCTTTCTTAACATAACCCACAACTTTACCTTCGTGAACTAAGTCTTCAAATCCTTCTTCATTATCACTTAAGTCAGATCCTTCTAATTTTTCGAATAAAGGAGCTAGCTCTTTGAAGTTTTCCTCTATTTTAGGACGAACGTCGGCTACAAACTCTTCTGATAGTTTAACTAAGTCAAAAGCATCACAAAGTTTCATTAATGCTATAAACTCATCTTGTGGGACAATTTGTCCAAATTTCCCGTGTCGTTGACCTTGTTCATCTTTAATGTCATACCAAGGCATTGGATAAGCCTTTAATTCTTCAGGAGTTTTATTTCCGATATAAACTTGGTTTGGTAAATAATTTACCACTTCTTCATATGTACGAATATGGTTATTTACTTCTTTTAAAAACTCTGAATCTGGATTTGTTACTCTCTCTACAGAAGCAGTCGATCCATTTCTTACTATCATATCTGGTGTGTGAACAAGAATGTATCCTGCTCCCTTAAATACTGGATAATTCATAGCTATATTGTGCTGAGGGTATAAATATACCCTCAGCTCCCCTTTCTTTCTTTATTATTCGAATACTGTTTGACCGTCAACTTCTACAGTTAAAGCATGTAATGCTTTTTCTACAAGTCCACGTCTTAATTTTTTCTCTTCAGCCGCTTCTAGTTTTGGATTTCCTAGTGGGTGAGGGATTGCGATAGTTGGAACGATTCTGTTAGCTCCAACTGTTAGAGAAATCGGTACTACTGTACACATGTGAACCACAGGTATACCCGCTCTCTCAATTTCTTTTACCATCGTTGCACCGCAACGAGTACAAGTTCCTCAAGTAGAAGTTAAAATTACAGCATCTACTCCGTCGGCTACTAATTTTTGTGCATACTCTTTAGCGAATCCTACAGCACTAGCTACGGCAGTACCGTTACCTACTGTAGTATAGAATTTTTCGTGTAAGCTTCCTACTTTACCTTCTTTAACGAATTCTCTCATTACGTCTACAGGTAATACACGGTCAGCATCTTCGTTAGCGTATACTGGGTCGTATCCACCGTGAGCTGTTTCGTGAGTTGTATCAGTTAAATCAGTGAATCCTTCTAATGAATATTCACCATATTTAGATGCAGAAGATGATTCGATATGGTCTGGGTTTCCTTTTGGAACAATACCACCAGAAGTAACTAAAGCGATTTTAGCTTTGCTTAAATCTTTAACAGCTGGGTTTGGCTCAACTCTGTCAAAGTTAGGCATTGGATATTCTGTTTCGAATTCTTCACCTTTAATTTTCTTAACAAGCATTTCAACAGCACGTTCTGATCCACGTTTTCCGCTGAAGAAGTTAACACGGATTCCTCTTTCGTGGTATCCTTCTTCTTTTGGAGAAAGGATTTCTTCACCTTTAGCTAATTTTGCTGCAAATTTAGCTAATTTTGGTAAAGCTTTTCTCATACCAGCTGCACTGTCAGATGTTTCAAGAATGTAAACTTCTTTTCTGAACATGTCTGTTCCTGGGTTTTCTACGTACATTGCTGTTACAGCTGGAATTCCTAATTCGTCTTGAACAGCTTTAGTAATTGTACCAGCTGCTACCCCGTAACGCCCTGCATTGAATGCTGGTCCAGCAACGAATAATTGTGGTTCGCATCCTTTAATCATTTCTAAAAGTTCTTTTTGAACTTTTTCTAAGTTTTCATTGAAGTAACTGTCACCACAAACTACTGTAGCTACTACTTCAAATTCTTCTCCCAATTGCCCTTGTAACTGAACACTAATCGGTGGTAATTCAGTTCTTAATTCTGGTGCAATGTGGGCTTGCTCTTCTCCACCTACTCCAGCGAAGAATTGGTTTATATAATGTACTACTCTTATTTTAGACATTTTTATTTCCCCCTATAACTATTATTTAGATCTTCAATTACTCTCCACGAACATCTTTCATTTCGCTTGCGATTTCATCAATATCTAATACCATTTCCATCATTCCAACTTGATCTTCATAGATAGCTTCATCTATTTGTGATTTAATTTCTTCTTCTACAATGTGATATACAGCAAGATTTAATGCTACTCCTGCAAGTGGCCCTGCAAATGTTGGGTCCCCTGCTGTTACAGTTTCAGCTGCTAGACCAGCAGCTTCGGCTTCAGATGCACCTAGTAAAACAACAACGTTTTCGTTACCGAATTTTTCGGCAGCTTCTTTAACACGTTTTTGGTTTTCTAAGTCCATAGCCCCTGCAGCTGTTCAGACAAAACATTCAGTAGATGAAAATACTACTTCTAATCCTTCAATTGGTTTTACACACTCTTCAATAGCTAATCCTGGGATACCATCACGGTCACCAATGATAACTACTTTTTTATTAATAAGACTTACCATTATCTTATTTCCTCCTTGTTCAAATCTTTAACATTTATTTTAATTTTGTTTACTAGAATGTTTTAGCACTTAAGTAACCAAAACCTGTTTCGTTAGTAGCACCTGTAATAGCTTGGATTTCTACTTCAATAGTTCCATCTTCTCTTAATGAGTCTTGGTTACCACCAGCGATTACGTTTACTACATCGATATGTCCGATAACTCTATCTAATTTTGGTAATACAACCACTTGGTTAGCATTTCCTCCAGTAACTACAGCGTTAGCAGCTACGTCAGCATCAGCTAAACTTTGACTGGCTCCATCACGACCTGCATATTCATCAGTTACGATAACTGTTTGAACTTTTTCAGCTTCAATTTTTTTACAGTTCATGATTAAGTCAGTATCTGGGTTACCAAATCCTTCTTGAGATACGATTACAGCATCTAAGTTTAAGTAACGGCAAAGTTTTGCAGTCCAGTTAGATGAACGTTCTTTATCCATTAAGTAAACATTTTCGTTAGTGATGATTACACCTAAGAAGTTAATTTCTTTACCATGTTTTTTGTATAAATCTTCGATTACACCGTTGTTTAAGTGTACGTATGTTGGGTTTTTATCACAAGCTGATACACAGTTACCACTTACAATTGCACCATCCATGATTTCTGTTGGATATAGAATAGTTGGTACGATTTGTTTTGCATCAACACCGTATACATAAGTATCGTGTAATAAACCTTGAGTTTGAAGCATATATACATATCCTACTTTTGGTAGATCTGGATATTCAGCAATTTGTTCTAATAAAGGTTTAGTTTCAAATACTTCTACTTCTTCTGGTTCTAATGAACGAGCTAATTCTGCAATGTAACGTGCAGCTTTGAATCCGATATAGCGAACTGCTTTTTCGTGTTCGTGTTGTTTAACTCCTTCTTTAGGCTCAGCAATAACGATTAAGTTATTTGTTTTAGAAAATGGAGTATATTCAGCTCCAAGTCCTGTCATGTCGATAATACCTTCTTGGAATCCTACGATTTTACCAGTAGTTACAACAGCCATACCTTTAAGTGCAATTGTACGACCCTCACCTACTGTATCAACTTTTGAAAGGATACCAGGGAAGATTCCCCCACGACCTTCAACTTTAACACGAGGTTCAATTACATCCTTAACTGGTGTAATACGAACACTCTCACCTGGACGAGCAATATCTAAATCAACAGATGCAATTGCTTCATCCTCGAAAACAGCTTTTACAAGCTCTTCTTTATTTACGTATAATACATTTGCCTCAATTTTTGATTCTGCAGCAAATTGTATATCTTTAATATGGATCTTTCCTAATTCAAGACGCATACCTAATACCTCCCCATTGAGTTTATTTTTTTATAAATATTTGTTAATCATAGCTTCTATATTTGGAACAGTAGCATCATCTTTAGTTACTTCTTCAACTTTGCTTCCGTCTTTATATATGGCTATTGTTGGTAACCCTAAAACTTTTTGTTTGATTGCAAGTCTTCTTGCTTTTGTTGTATCTAGAGCAGCAAACTTAAGTTTGTCTCCGTATTTGTCTGCTAATTCATGTACACTTGGCATAAGTGCTTTACATGGTTCGCATCCTTGGCTCCAAAAGTCTACTAGCACGTATCCTTCGGCTTCCAATACTTCACTCTCAAAGTTTTCTTTGTTTAGTTCTAACATTGTTTTTGTCTCCTTTTTTTTATTTTTTTAAATTTTATTCAAATTTCTCAGCAATATATTTTTCTGCAGTGATTGCTGCTACAGCACCATCACATACAGCTGTTACTACTTGACGAATTTCTTTTTGACGACAGTCACCAGCTACATATACACCTTCAACATTTGTTTTAGTATCTTCTCCAGCTTTAACATAACCACCTTCAGTAAGTTCAACTTTTCCTTCAAATAGTTTAGTTTGAGGAACATATCCGATGAAGAAGAATAATCCCATAGTTCCATCTTCTTCGTCAGCTTCTACCACATACTCTTCACCTGTAGCTACATTTTTAAATTTAATAGCTTCTAGAATTCCATCACCAATTGCTTCAAGAACAACTGTTTCAGTTCTAATTTCGATTTGTGGGTGATTTCTTGCTTTTTCAGCTGTAATTTTTTCACAGTGAATATCTTCTTCAAAGTGGATAATTGTTACTTTACGAGCAAATTTAGTTAAGAATAGAGCTTCTTCTACAGCACTATTTCCTCCACCAACTACGAATACTTCAAGTCCATCGAAGAAGTCACCATCACAAGTAGCACAGTAAGAAATACCTTTACTTTCTAATTCTCTAACCCCTGGAATATCTAGTTTTCTTGGAGATGCTCCAGTTGCGATTACTACTGCTTTGGCTGTGTAATCACCGCTTGTACAAGTAACTACTTTTTCGTTGCCTTCAAGATTAACATCTAGTACTCCTTCTTGTTTGAATTCTGTGCCGAAATTTTTCGCTTGTTCAGCCATTCTCGCTGTTAAGCGTGGTCCAGTTGGATCTTCAATGGCACCAGGATAGTTTTCAATCATGTGAGTGATTGCCGCTTGTCCCCCATTTTTTGATTTTTCTAGAACCAAAACATTTAGTTTAGCACGAGAAGCGTATAACGCTGCTGATAAACCTGCAGGTCCAGAACCGATAATAATTACATCATAATGTCTACTCATAATTATTCTCCTTTATTTATTTTTTATAAAATTCTTTTTATCGCATTTAATAGTAAATCGTGATCAATAACACTAAAATCATCTTTTACTCTATCAGTCCACTGAGGAACTTCTTTGTTTTTTCTGAATTTCTCAAAAGTTCCTACCGCTTCAGAAATTAAATTAATAGAAGCAACATCTAATTCAGTATTTTTTCTAATAACTACTGATCTGTAAATTGTTTCATTTGGTTTAACACTTCCATATAGAGGATGTGTTACAACTTCCCAATTTTCATGAACGTAGTCTCTAACTTTTTTTAATATATCTAAGTATTCAACTTCATGGTATTCTACTTCGATATCTCTAAAATTTTCTTTCAAAAATCTTGGATTGTTTGTTATCAATTTCATAGTATCCCACCTAAAATAAAAACAACACAAAGAAAGCTAGTTAGCTCTCTCTCTGTTGACTTGCTTCAGAGTTCTGTCCTAGTACAGTCTTTTTACCTGAGAATTTCATTAACATTCGCTAAATGTTAACTTGTACCTTCGGTGTCCATCGTCCTCTCCCGTACTAATCATACAGTTATCTTTTTCACACCCTTATTTTATAATATTTCTCAAACAAATGGAAGCCCTTTTTTACCCGGTGTATACGTTCTAAATAAATATATTAGGATATGTTATTTCTGAAATCAGTGTTAAATCTACTTAAAAAGTGTTATATAACTAATTTTAAACTTAAGACGAGAAAATATTTTTATTTTTTCTTGGGTATAGTTTTATAAATTAAGATACTACTCACTCGCGAAAACTTTGCTGTAAAGCTTTTGAAAATAACGAAAATAACTTATCTATAAAAAAATATTAGATTTTTTTCGATAAATTTTAATGCATAGCTGTCTATTTTCATTGAAATATACAATCTTTTTCGTTATACTTATCATACATTCACTTAAGATAAGGAGACATAATATGAATAACACTCAAAAAAGTTTACTATCTATCCTCGTTTGTTATTTTTCTTGGGGATTATTTCCTATATATTTTAAATTACTAAAAGAAATAGGCCCATATGAAGTTCTTGCGATGAGAATTATATGTTCTTTTGTTTTTATGATTATCGTAGTCGCAATTGCGAAAAATAAAAAATCTATTTTAAATGAAATAACTACTCTCTGGAAAGATAAGAAAAGTGTCTTGTTATTGGTACTAGCCTCATTTTTAATAACATTAAACTGGCTTACATATATAATAGCAGTTAACACAAATCATGTATTAGAGGCAAGTTTTGGATATTACTTAAATCCAATCGTAACAATTATATTAGCCGTAGTATTTTTAAAAGAGAAATTAACACGTACACAAACAATAGCATGCCTATGTGTTGGCGGATCATTATTATACTTATTTATATCCCTTGGATCACTTCCCTGGATTTCTATACTATTAGCACTAAGTTTTGGACTTTACAGCTTATGTAAAAAGAAAATTATTCTTAGTCCAAAAGCAAGTTTACTTATAGAAACAGCGATAGTTTCACCTATCGCACTTATTTATATGGGATATCTTTCAACAAGTAATTCAATTACATTCTATTCTTTTGGAACAGATACATTAATATATTTATTATTATCTGGGGCAATCACAGCTATTCCATTAATGCTTTTCGCTAAAGGAGCCACAGCAATACCTTTATACATTCTAGGTATTCTTCAATATTTACCTCCTACTATGCAATTCTTCATAGGAATTTTTGTTTATGGAGAAGTATTAAGTATTCAAAAACTAATCTCATTCTCAATAATTTGGGTAGCTGTAGCAGTATTTTGTTATTCAGCGGTCATCTCGATGAAAAAACAAAACTTAATCAATGAAAGTCATAACAAATAACAAAAAAACTTATCCATATTTTTCATGGATAAGTTCTTTTATAATATTGTCCAATTTTTATATACTTCTTTATCTAAGGTAGTTTTATCATTACTCAGTTCCTTTTGCAATTTTAATATCAGCCGTGATGAATTCTTTATATCTAATTCTTCCAAGTCAATCCAATATACTCCACTAGAATCATTTAGTTCATCTTCCAACTTTTCTGAAATTACGTCTTGCTGTTCAAGGTTAACATCAACATCATAAAATACCATAATATGGTGTACGGTTCTATTAATTTCCTCTACAAAGACATCATAAGTTCTGCAGTTGCTATAACAATTTATCTGATATCCTGTTTCTTCACGAAATTCTCGGACTAACGTTTCTGTGAGTCCCTCATTTACTTTTTGACTACCTCCTGGCAAATCAAATCTATTTTTATAAGGACCCCTTTCCTTTTTTATGCATAGAAGTTTACTATCTTTAATACAAATCCCATAAACTCCAAAGTGATTAACAATCATAATTATACCTACCTATAGTTTCTTACCTACCTATAGTTTCTAAAAAAGCGATGTAAAAAATTACATCGCTTTAATCTTATTCTAATTCTGCTAATTTAGCTTTTAAATATGGCACTAAATCATCTTTTAAGTCAGACTTAAGTGCGAAGTCGATAGTAGTTTTAACAAATCCAATTGTTTCTCCTACATCATAACGTTTACCTTGGAAGTCATATGCATAAACATTTTCTTCTTCATTTAACATTTGGATAGCATCTGTTAATTGAACTTCCCCACCAACACCTACTTGTTTTTTAGCTAAGTGTTTGAAGATTCCTGGGTTAAGGACATATCTTCCCATAATCGCTTGGTTAGATGGTGCTGTTCCAGGAGCTGGTTTTTCAACAAACGTTTCAACTTCATATAGGTGTCCATCTTGTCCTTTAGGTGCAATAACACCGTATCTGTGTGTTTGATTTTCTGGAACTGTTTGAACCCCAATTACAGAACATCCTGTTTCTTCTGCTTTATCAATAAGTTGTTTGATTGCAGGATATTCCTCATTAATTACAACATCATCACCAAGTAAAACCGCGAATGGCTCATCACCGATGAAACTACGAGCAGTTAAAATCGCATCTCCTAGTCCTGCCATTTCTTTTTGACGTACGTAGTGAATGTTAGCAAGCTGCGTTGGGTATTTAACTTTCTCTAACATCGCTAACTTACCTTTATTCTCTAATTCAACTTCTAATTCAACATTTCTATCGAAGTGATCTTCAATGGCTCTTTTTTGTTTACCAGTTACAATAATTATATCTTCAATTCCAGCTTTTACCGCTTCTTCTACTATGTATTGAATAGTAGGAGTATCGATAATCGGAAGCATCTCCTTAGGTAATGCTTTAGTCGCAGGAAGGAAACGTGTACCATATCCTGCAGCTGGAATAATCGCTTTTCTTACTTTTTTCATTTATTCACCTATATTCTTTTCTAAAATTTAACAAATTAATAATAACATATTTTCATCGATTTGGCAAATTTTTTTCTTATTTTCAAACTATATAAATAACATTTTCAATTCAGCACTCTATAATGTCGCCGATATTGAATATTGATATTATGTTTTTTCATTAAATTCTTTATTGTTTTTTCGATTTGTTTCGAACATTTATCGAACAGAACTTAAAAGAGAACTTAGAATGAAAATCCATCCTAAGTTCTTATATTTTATCTTGTATTTAATGCCTGAACTACAACATTTGTTGTTTGTTCTTTACCATTTCTATAGTAAGTTACTTTTACAGTATCTCCAATTTTTGATTTCTCAAATAAGTATTTTCTAACTGCAGCAACATCTTTTACTTCTTCACCATTTAATTTTGTAATGATATCATACTTCTCTAAACCTGCTTGTGCTGCTGGAGTACCATCCTCAACATAACGAATTACTACACCTTGTTTACCTTCATATTTCAATTGTAATTTTACAGTATCACTATCTACTGTGTTAACTGATACTAATTGTACACCTAGTGCCGGTCTAATTACTCTACCTGATTGTTCTAATTGTTCAGTGATAAGTTTTACTTCATTCGAAGGGATACCAAACCCTATTCCCTCAGCACTTACATTTGCAGTTGCTTTAGCAATTTTAGACTCGTTAATACCGATAAGTTTACCTTCACTGTTGATTAATGCACCACCACTATTACCTGGATTAATAGCCGCATCAGTTTGGATTACAGTTTGGTTCCAGTCGTTTTTACCATCTCCATCAACATCCATTGGGATTTGTCTGTTTACAGCCGATACAATTCCTTTTGTAACAGTATTAGATAAGTTAACATCTAAAGGTGATCCAATAGCGAATGCTGTTTCACCAACTGCGATTTTATCACTATCAGCAAAATCCATCGTTGTAGTTACATTATCACCACTAATTTTTAATACCGCAAGGTCTGTCCAAACATCAGTCCCGACAACTTCTGCATTTACATTAGTTCCATCACTTAAGATAACAGATAACTTTTTAGCACCGTTAACAACGTGGTTATTAGTCACAACATAGGCTGTATTTCCTACTTTTTTGTAGATTACTCCACTACCACTAGAAGCTGCTTTTAATTCACCAGAATCATTACCAGATCTACTAGAACCTCCTAAGATTGACTCTAGGTTGTTATTTGAATTACTTTGGTAATTTACTATTGAAACTACTGCATCTTTCGCTTTTGAAATTGCATTTACTGTGATTTGTTCGTTATCCTTATCTTCTTTTGTCGCTGTTACCGAAGAATTCAGAGCCTTACCAGTTCCCATTACTGCTTGCGCTCCAAACACACTAGTAGCTCCAAGAGCAAACGCTGCAAAGACAGTTAAGAATAATTTTCCATAGTTATTTTTTTGTTGAACAGGTACTTGCGCATCGTTCATCTCTTGATAATTTTCATAATTGTTGTACTGAGAATTTTCCACATTATCATAATTTTGATAATTGTTTTGTCCATTATAATTTCCTTGATTGTTAAATTCTCTATTATTTTGGTTATTATTTCTGTTTTCCATAAGAGTCCTCCTTTTAAACCTTATTTATATTAACTTAAGGTTAAACGTGTTTTACTTATACTTTTATAATATCAATGCCAACTTAAACAAAGTTTAAAATAATGTTTAAATGTACTTAATATTTTTTTACGAATTACGTATCATATATTTTTCACAATATATATACTTTATTATCCTATATATAAATTATATGAAAAAAATAAGAAGGATGCAACATTTGTAACCTAACGAAACCTAAATAAAAAATCAAACGTAATTAATTCATACTTGAAGTTCAAACATGACAAAATTACGCTTGATGTTTATCTTTATACTAATACTATATATTTTTTGCAGATATCTGCGAAAAATCCTTGAACATCGCCTGCTTTAAGCATATCTTCTTGTTCTTGATCCACAATATAGTTCTCACTAGCTTCCATAACTGCCAGAAGTCGTTTGAAAGTATCAGCAAATAGTGCTTCATCTTCATTTAGTAAATAGTTGAAGTTTTGTTCAGCAAAAAATGGAACGAAAACTTCTCTAAACGCACCTTGACGTATTCTACCAATAAGTTTTTCACCACTTGCTGTAACGAATAAGTCTCCTTGTTTTTCAACAAATTCTTTCGCCTTTATGTGACTAGAAAAAATCTGGAACCCTTCCGCTTCTTTGTACTCTCTAAAAACTGGAATTTTAAGACCTTGTTCTTCGTAAAGAGCTTTATCGATTATCACAAAAACCTCTTCTAAATCCCAGAATTCTTTCGCTATATAATAAAATGCTACACGCCATCTACTATCACTTTTCGGCAATCTTTTGAATGTAGCTACTTGCTCAACTAATTTAATATCTTTTTCCAATATAATTTCCTCTATTCTATGTGAATTTAATCTAATTGAATTACCGTTCCAATACGTTTTGGAGTAGCATTGTCCAGCCTATATGAGAAAAATTTATCATTATCTTTCACCGTACAGAAATCAATAATTTTAATATTATCTTTTAGTATACCACATTTTTTCAATAATTCTTTATTCAATTTCCATAAATCTAAATAATATTTACCATCAACTTCTTTATAATAATTTGGCACTTCTAAAACAGCAAATTTTTCGATAAGATCATAAGAAACTTCGTAGTTATCCATACTAACCGATGGCCCTATAATAGTCTTAATATCCTCTACTTTACAGCCGTAGTTAGCTATCATGATATTGACCATTTCTCCGGCAATATTCCCATATGTCCCACGCCATCCTGCATGAGCTAAGGCAACAACACCTTGCTTTTTATCATAGAAAACAACAGGTACACAATCTGCAGTAAAAATCAACAACGGAGTATTTCTAAGATTAGTAATTAAACCATCCGCTTCCTTCCCATTTTCTGTAAAATCATCTCCAGATTCAACAATACGAACATCTGCCCCGTGAACCTGAGTATTATAAACTATATTATCATGATTAAATCCATATTTATCAGAGAATCTTTTCATATCTTCACTACTCTTCGCATCAACATTCCTGTTAGTAAATGCTACTTTTATATTGTTATCACAAATTAAATATCCGTCAACTATCTCTCTCATAATAACCTCCTAAATTAACACTAATAATATTATACACAAAATATGGGCTGTTGTCTCATTTCCCTACTCTATTGAAAATTATCCTGTTTATACCATATATTCATAATTTCATCCAAAAAATAGGAATCTGAAACATATATCTCTCAGACTCCTATTAAACATTTATCTTATTATTCTACTAAATCTAAGTAAACTTTTTTACTAAATGTTGTTGAATTTAATACAGTACGGATTGCGTTAATCACTGTACCTTTTTTCCCTATAATACGCCCACAATCTTCTGGGTGCACTGTTAAAATGTAGTGTTCACGTGCATTTTTAACGAATTTTTCGATTTTGATTTCATCTTTATGCTCAACAATTTCGCTAACAATACTATAAATTAATTCTTCCATGTCTCTCTCCTTATTTAGCTACGATATTAACTAATCTTCCAGGAACTACGATTACTTTCATAACTTGTTTTCCTTCGATTAATTCTTTTACTTCTTCATTAGCTAGAACTATTTGTTCTAATTCAGCTGGTGTTAAATCTTTCTTAACATCTAATTTAGCTTTAACTTTACCCATAAGTTGAACTACGATTTCTACAGTATCACTCACAAGTTTGCTTTCATCAAACGTTGGCCATGGTATGTATGAGATTGACTCAGTATTACCATAGATTTCCCACATTTCTTCAGCAAGGTGAGGTGCAAATGGTGCAAGAAGTTGGATAAATCCTAACGCATATTTACGAGGGATATATTCAGCTTTATAACAATCATTTACGAATACCATAAGTTGTGAGATAGCTGTGTTAAATCCAAGAATTTCGATATCTTCTGATACTTTCTTAACTGTGAAGTTATAGCTTACTTCTAATTCTTCATTATCTTTATCTTGAACTTTGTCATTCACTTTACCAGTTTCTTCATCTACGAATAGACGATATACTCTATCTAAGAAACGACGAGATCCATCAAGTCCATTTTCACTCCATGCGATTGAAGCATCTAATGGCCCCATGAACATTTCATAAACACGTAATGTATCAGCACCGTGAGATACGATAATATCGTCAGGGTTTACTACATTACCTTTAGATTTAGACATTTTTTCTGGACGACCATCTTTACCTTCAGCAAGAATCATACCTTGGTTGAATAGTTTTTGGAATGGTTCGCGGGTCGGAACTAGACCTAAATCGTAAAGTACTTTGTGCCAGAAACGAGCATATAGTAAGTGAAGTACCGCGTGTTCTGCTCCACCGATATAAACGTCTACAGGTAACCAATATTTTAATTTCTCTGGATCTGCGAACATTTCATCGTTGTGTGGATCAATGTAACGTAGGTAGTACCAACAAGAACCAGCCCATTGTGGCATTGTGTTAGTTTCGCGTTTACCTTTCTTACCAGTCTCAGGGTCTACTACATTTAACCACTCTTCGATATTAGCAAGTGGAGATTCACCTGTTCCTGATGGTTTAATGTTGTCAGTTTCTGGAAGTAATAGTGGAAGTTCACTATCAGGTACAGTAGTCATAGTACCATCTTCCCAATGGATAATTGGAATTGGTTCTCCCCAGTAACGTTGTCTTGAGAATAACCAGTCACGTAGTTTATATGTAACTTTGCTACGACCAACTTTGTTTTCTTCTAAGAATTCAATAACTTTAGCAATAGCTTCTTCATTGTTTAATCCGTTAATGAAATCAGAGTTGATGTGTTTACCATCACCAAAGAATGGTACAACAACTTCACCATTATCTTCGATAACAGCTTTGATTGGTAAATTAAACTTAGTCGCAAATTCATAATCACGTTCATCGTGCGCAGGAACAGCCATAACAGCTCCAGTTCCGTAGCTTGCTAGTACGTAGTCCGCAATCCAAAGTTCTACTTTTTCACCATTTACAGGGTTAATCGCATAAGCTCCTGTGAATACTCCTGTTTTATCTTTGTTAAGGTCTGTTCTTTCAAGGTCAGACTTACGTTTAACTATATCAAGGTACTCCTCAACTGCAGTTCTTTGTCCTTCAGTAACAATTTCCTCTACAAGTTTGTGTTCAGGTGCAAGTACACAATAAGATACACCGAATACTGTGTCAGCACGTGTAGTGAATACTGTGAATGCTTTATCAGTTCCTTCAATTTTGAAATCAATCTCAGCACCAACAGATTTTCCAATCCAGTTACGTTGCATAGCTTTAAGACTTTCTGGCCAATCAAGAATATCTAAATCAGCAAGAAGTTTTTCAGCGTAATCAGTAATTTTTAGTACCCATTGACGCATTGGACGACGCTCTACAGGGTGTCCTCCACGCTCAGATTTACCATCGATAACCTCTTCATTAGAAAGTACTGTTCCTAATGCTGGACACCAGTTTACAGGTACTTCATCAACATAAGCAAGTCCTTTTTCATAAAGTTTTTTGAAAATCCATTGTGTCCATTTGTAGTAGTTAGGATCTGTTGTGTTTACTTCACGATCCCAATCATAAGAAAATCCTAATTCTTTAATTTGGCGACGGAACGTGTCGATATTAGTTTTAGTAAAATCTCTTGGGTCATTACCAGTATCTAGCGCATATTGCTCAGCAGGTAATCCGAATGCATCCCATCCCATTGGGTGAAGTACATTGTACCCATTTGCTCTTTTATATCTACTTAAGATATCAGTAGCCGTGTACCCTTCTGGATGACCTACGTGAAGTCCAGCTCCTGATGGATAAGGGAACATATCTAATGCATAAAATTTCTCTTTTGTATGATCATCTAATGTTTTGAATGTTTTATTTTCATCCCAATATTTTTGCCATTTTTTTTCTATAACTCTGTGGTTATACACCATAATTTAAGCACACTCCTTCGCTTTCAAGTTCTCTAAGTTATAGTATACCAATTTTAACGATTTTTAGCAACAACTGTTATAATTTAGTGCAAAAATAATGAAATATAACAATATTATCTTTATTATTTTAATATAAATCTATCGACATACTATCTTATAAGATTAAAATTACAACAAAAAACGACACAGGGAATTAGATTTCTTAAAAATCAATATCCCTGTATCGTTCTATTCTATTATCCGATTGCTACAAATGATCCACCAATGTTAGTATCATAAGGGTCTGTACTTCTTTGATTCCAAATAGTATTGACATCATACCATTTACCTGTATTATATGCACTATCCGGATCCATTGCTTTTGTTTTTCCATTGCTATATCCACTTAAAATAATAGCGTGAGTCAATCTACCTTTAGCGAAAATACCCCTTCCTACAGTTGCAAACACAGGTTTACCACTTTGAAGTGCTGAGATAAGTTGTTCTTTAGTAGTGATAACTGCGTGTTTATAACCATATGCTCTGATTGCATAAACAGCTCCCTTACCTGATGTTCCTAGTTCACTAACGTTCATCTCATCAGTATTATTATAGATTGTGTCCGCAACAGCTGTTGGAAGAACATTTTGTCCTAATCCACTAAACGCCATAGCCAATGCTGTCGGTACACATCCAGTATTAGCTAGATTAGATATTCCGTACACCTTACCACCCCATCTTGCATCACCTTGATAGTATTGAGTCATATTTAAGGCCGAAATATTTTTACTTGTTTCTGAATAACTAGGAACCCATAGTCCATTTCCATCTACATAATAACGTCCGTTATCTACCCAAGCACTAGTCGCCATTCTTCCGTCAGCTCCTAGCCAATAGTTTCCTGCCCACGCATTTCTTACTAATGTTCCATTTTTATAGTAATACCAAGCACTTCCTTCTTTTTGCCAGCCTGATTTGTTTCCGTAGTCTTTTATCCATGCTCCATCGTTACCTACATAATAACGATTGTTATCTACCCAAGCATTAGTCGCCATTCTTCCATCTGCACCTAGCCAGTAGTTTCCTGCCCATGCATTTCTTACTAATGTTCCATTTTTATAATAATACCAAGTACTTCCTTCTTTTTGCCAGCCTGATTTGTTTCCGTAGTCTTTTATCCATGCTCCATCGTTACCTACATAATAACGATTGTTATCTACCCAAGCATTAGTCGCCATTCTTCCATCTGCACCTAGCCAGTAGTTTCCTGCCCACGCATTTCTTACTAATGTTCCATTTTGATTATAAAAATACCAAGTATGTCCACTCTTAACCCAACCTTGAGCTGCTAATGCATCACTGCTAGCTACTGTGTTTACTGCGATTGGTGCTGCTAATACTGTTAACACCCCTAATCCTAATTTAACTTTATTTTTTCTCAAAGAAAATCTTTGCTTTTGTTCCATAAATATATCTTCTCCTATAAAATTTTAGTTATAAATTTTTAAAATTTATGTTAGTTTAATCACTTCTTCTTGCTATTTTATCAAAAAAAAAAAAAAAAATCAATATTATTCACATGAAAAATAAAGGTGCTATTTAAGAAAAATATTTAATAACAAATGTATCAGTTTTCAATATTATTTTTCTCAAAATAACTTCCTATTAAATTGCTTACTAAAACTTGCTTTAGGAATTTACTTTTTTAATATTATCCTCATATTTATTGACACCCTACCTTTCTTCCTATAAAATGAATATATAAAATTATAGGAAGGACTCGTTTTTTACGAGAAAATTACACTATGACTGAAAAAATACTAGTAACTGGTGGAGCTGGATTTATCGGATCTCACACTTGTATAGAATTATTAAACAATGGAAATGAAGTAGTTGTCGTGGACAACTTATACAATGCAAATAAAAAAAGTTTAGAAGTAGTAGAAAGAGTTACAGGAAAAAAAGTAACATTCTATGAAGCTGATATTCGTGATGAAGCAAAATTAGACGAAATCTTTGAAAAAGAAGGAAATATTTTTGGAGTTATTCACTTCGCTGGATTAAAAGCTGTAGGTGAATCTTGCCAATTACCTTTAAAATACTACGATAACAACGTAGCAGGAACTACAACACTATGTCGCGTTATGGAAAAACACAACTGTAAGAACATTATCTTCAGTTCTTCAGCTACAGTATACGGAGATCCTCACGCATTACCAATTAAAGAAGATTTTCCACTATCTGTAACTAACCCATACGGACGCACTAAGTTAATCTTAGAAGAAATTTTAGGCGATGTATATACAGCTGATAATGAATGGAATGTAGTGTTACTACGTTACTTCAACCCAATCGGAGCACACGAATGTGGAGATATCGGAGAAGACCCAACAGGAATTCCAAATAACCTACTTCCATATGTAATGCAAGTAGCCGTTGGTAAATTAGAAAAAGTTAATGTCTTTGGTGATGACTTCGATACACATGATGGTACTGGAGTTCGTGATTACATCCATGTAGTAGACTTAGCTCGTGGTCACGTTGCTGCCCTTAAAAAATTGGAAAAAGGTAGCGGACTAACTAAATATAATCTAGGAACAGGAGTAGGATACTCTGTATTAGATATTATTAAGAGTGCTTCTGCTGCTGTTGGTCGCGACTTACCTTACGTTATCGCACCACGCCGTGCAGGAGATATCGCAGCATGTTACGCAGATGCTTCAAAAGCTAAAGAAGAACTTGGTTGGGAAGCACAGTACGATGTAAAACGTATGTGCGAAGACTCATGGAGATGGCAAAGTAAACATCCAAATGGATTCGCTGACTAAAGCCTATTAATAAATATTATAAAAACACTCGGAGTTGGATTTTTCCAACTCCGAATTTATTTTATCATCATAATTTATTAAACCAATAAAAATTAATAAAACAAAAAGCAAGGCTGTGAATTCCTTCACAATCTTTCTTTTATTTATATACTACCATAAATGGACCACCCGCAGAATTATCCTCTAGTTCCATACTACGTTGATCCCAAATATCATCAACATTGTACCATTTATTCGTTCTTTCTGGATTATCTGGGTCTATCGCAAGAGTTTTACCATTTTGATAGCCACTTAGAACTATCGCATGCGTGCTATAACCTTTCACAAAAATTCCATGACCTACAGCACCATAGACAATATTCCCATTTTGCAGTGCGACTTTTAGATCATCTTTAGAATTAATAACACGATAGTTACAACCCCAGTGTTCAATAGCTGCGACAGCTCCAAGACTAGAAGTTCCTGTGAACAGCGTATTCATCTCCATAGATGTATCATAAATATAATCAGCTACCTGAACAGGTGTAACATTCTCCTTTAGACCTGAAATAATCATCGATAGCGATGTAGGCACACACCCTGTAATCTTCATATTAGAGATACCATATCTCTTAGAGCTCCATCTCGCATCTGCTTGATAATATTGCGGAAGTTTTACAGGTTTTACGAAATCTTTTGATTTTTCATCATAAAAATGACTTATGCTGCCTTCATTAGGAAAATATTCCCATTTACCTTGCTGATCTTTTATCCAGTCAGCTTTAACATTCCCTGTTCCAGTTAGTAATAAGCTACCTACCAAAAGAACCCCTATACTCTTTTTCATAAACCTGTCACCTCCATTTTCTCTAATAATTTTACTTTAAATTATACTATTTTTAATTAATAAAAACAAATGAGAGGAACTCAAAAATTATAATTTCATAGAAATTAATTTTGTTCGAGTCACCTCTCATAAATTTAATATATTCGAAAATCTATCTAAGATATTTTAAATGTTATCTCTTTACAATTTTTATTTGGATATTCAGGGTAAATTTACTATATCTTAATACGCCGGTCTTGCATAACCTTTAATATAGCTAGAATTCCAGTTATAAGTTTTTCTATTTACTTTTGTTTTAGCAGTACTTCCTGCATATAACGCAGAGTTACCTTCGATAGTAGTGATTACCCCATTATTTACCGATTCAACGATACCGATGTGGTCTGCCCAACCTCCACCGTCCCAGTCAAATGTAACGATGTCTCCTACTTTAGGTTGAGTTCTTCCTTTCCAGATCCCTTTATTCTCCATGATACCGATGTGACGTTGAACACCACATTCTCTACCAATAAGGTCACTTAGTCCTGCTTGTTGGAATACTGTTGTAACGAAAATATCACACCAATCATCATCATACGTCGCAGTATATCCTACCGGTTTTGGATCTACAGAGTTATAAGCATCAACGATTTTCTTGTGTTCTCTTGTTCCTGTTTCAACACCCATATATCTGCGAGCAATATCAAGAACTCTATTTAAGTTAGTGTTGTTAGTTGGATTTTGAACCCAAGCTCCATTACTTCCTACATAGTAACGATTGTTGTCAACCCATTTATTTGTAGCCATTTTTCCATCAGATTCTAACCAATAGTTTCCTTCCCACGCATTTTTAACCATCTGTCCTTGTTCATTGAAGTAGTACCAAGTACTTCCACTCTTAACCCAACCAGTGTGTTTACCTGTTGGAACTGAATCTTCTTTTTTCTTATCTTTATCCCAAGCTCCATTACTTCCTACATAGTAGCGATCATTGTCTACCCATGCGTTAGTAACCAACTTACCATCAGAACCTAACCAGTAGTTTCCTTGCCATTTATTACGAGTTAGTGTTCCATCTTCATTGTAATAATACCAAACGTTGTTTTCTTTCTTCCAGCCACGTTTTTTCTCTTCTTTTTTCTTATCTTTTTCCCAAACTCCGTTAGCACCCACGTAATAACGATCGTTGTCTACCCATGAGTTTGTCGCCATCTTACCATCAGATCCTAGCCAGTAACTTCCAAGCCAAGCATTTTTAACCACCTGACCTTGGTGATAGTAGTACCATGAGTTACCGTCTTTTTCCCAACCTTGTTTTTTCTCTTCAGGTTTTTTAGCGTTTTTATCCCAAGAACCATCAGCACCTACGTAATAACGGCCATTATCTACCCATGCATTTGTCGCCATACTACCATCAGAACCTAACCAGTAGTTTCCTTGCCAAGCATTTCTAACCATGACACCTTGGTTATAGTAGTACCATGTGCCACCGTCTTTTATCCAACCTTGTTTTCTCTCTTCAGGTTTTTTAGCATTTTTATCCCAAACTCCATTAGCACCTACATAGTAACGACCTCCGTCTACCCATGTATTTGTCGCCATACTACCATCAGATCCTAGCCAGTAGTTCCCTACCCAAGCGTTTCTAACGATATTCCCTTGGTAATAATAGTTCCATACTGAACCATTTTGAACCCAACCTTGCTTCTTAACTTCAGTAGGTTTTTGAGCTCCTTTCACCCAAGCACCATTGCTTCCTACATAATAGCGACCATTGTCTACCCAAGCATCTGTCACCATCTTACCGTCAGCACCTAGCCAGTAATTTCCTTGCCAGGCATTCCTTACTACATTACCTTGATTATTATAGAAGTACCATGAAGAACCACTTTGCACCCAACCTTGAGCTGCGTGTGCTTCAGTACCTACTACTGCATCCACTGCGATTGGTGTAGCTAATACTGTTAAGATTCCTAAACCGAATTTCAATTTATTTTTTTTCATAAAAATTTCCAATCTCCTTGCTCATATTATCGTATATTTATGCATTTTCTATTATACCATTAAGCCATTACTTTAGATATTACAAGTTAGTTACAAATATAGGAGTGACATACCTAAATCGATTTCTCTGAAATCAAGATTTATGAGTCACTCCCATTATTTCATATTTTATTGTTTATAATATTCTTTTTTCCAACTAAAACCTTTGACTAATCCAACTAAAGTTCCTAAACCATAACTGAAGTGCACTAAGAATAGTAAGATTGGAATTAACAACATTGTTACATTAAATTTATTATTAATAATAGTCATCAATGTAACAAGAATTGTGAATAATCCATAAGCAGCCGCAAGAAGTACAGCGAATAACTTCGTTAAAGGCAACATCAATAGACTAAAAATTATTCCTAAAACAAATACAAAAGGAACGAAATGGAAGATAGAGAAGGCCTTAGGATAAACATGACTTACCTTACCAATCCAATATCCGTTCGAATATTTTTGTTTTAGCATTCTATTTACTGTTGGTCTAGTATATTGGTACGATAGTATATCATTGCTATAACGAATCTTATATCCGTTTTTTCTAATTCGATAATGCAGTTCATTATCCTCAACACGACCTACTTTTTCATCCAATAGTCCAATCTTATCAAATATTTCCTTTTTATACATTCCTTGGAAAACTGAACTTACATAACGTTTAGAAGTTTGTTTACGGTAATTCGCTATCCCACTACCAAACATATTTTCCTCGACCAATAATAAGGTCTTACTTAAATTATCTTCATTCTCAATAATATTTGGACGTGGCCCTCCGCAAACATGTTCTCCACTCTCGATAACTTTAACATTATTCTCAATAAAATTCTCAGTAATATGTGAATGACAATCCACCTTAAGGATACATTCCCCTCTTGAAGCTTTTATGCCCACATTCATACCAGCCGACAATATTACCTTAGGATTTTTCAACAATACTACATCGTAAAAATCATGATTACTAGCTTTGAAATCTTCTAATATTTGCCAACTTTTATCTTTTGACATCCCATCTATAAATATTAATTCTATCTTGCTGTGATCATATGTCTGATTCTTAAAATCTTCTATTAATCTTGGTAAAAACTTTTCCTCATTTAGAAGTCCGATTACAACCGAAACTAACATAATTATCTCCTTTATCAAAAAGGAAGCTAGATTAACATACTAACCTAGCCCATCCTTTCTATCTATCTTTTCTTCCTAATTTTTCATTAGCACTGAACATTATACTCGCGATAGACTCACCCCAATATGGTGCTGTCGCATAGTTAACATTCATACCACCTGCTTTGTTTCCTAAGTATGCTCCGTTAGCTGGATAACCAGAATTGTTTAAGTACTTAGAATTAATCCAACGTGCTGCACCCATAATACCACCATCTACATCATCAAATTTAGTCGCAGACGTATATGGAGTATCATCATATGCAGAAATTCCAAAGAAATTATTTTTATCTTTAGCGATTTTACTTCTTCCCCAAGCACTTTCTAAAGCACTATGCGCCACTAGGTATAAAGCATTAACTCCGTATCTTTGTTCAGCAGCTTTAAATGTAGCTCCTTTGCCAGCTAATTTACTATCATTAGCTCCCATTATACTGTATAGTCGATTAATATCAGCCGCAGTATAGTTCGTTCTAGATTTTAAATTAGAGAATTGGAATGGATGATCTAATTTGAATGTTCCGAAGTTAATACCATCTGCTGAATAATATGATTTACCAACTTGCATATTAGCATTGTGATAAGCAATCATTACCTTAGTATACGGAGAATATCTGTGATAAACATATTTCCCATCACTTACATAATCTGGGATGAATGTATCATTAGAGTCAATTGCAGTTACTTGACTAGCATTAACATAACCTCTAAGTCCCGCTACTTGAACAGGGATTCTACCATTCGCAGTAGCTCTGTTATCCCTAAATAGTACTGTATCTTTAGAAACATGAGATAGAATACGACCATTCGCATCATATACAGGAATATATAATGATTTTACTTTGTAATAACTTGAATAGTTAACTCCATGTTCTGCATTTTTAACCCATGCTCCAGAACCATCAACATAATAACGTCCATTATCTACCCACGCATTAGTAGCCATTTTTCCGTCAGCTCCTACCCAGTAGTTTCCTGCCCATTTATTACGAGCTAATGTTCCATTTTCATAGTAGTACCATGTGTTACCTTCTTTTACCCAACCGTTCTTTTTAACTTCTGACTTTGCTTCTGGCTTCTTAGCATCTTTTACCCATGCTCCATTAGCTCCCACGTAGTAACGTCCGTTATCCACCCATGAGCTTGTTGCCATCTTACCATCTGAACCTAGCCAGTAGCTTCCTACCCATGCATTTTTAGTAATTTGACCTTGGTAGTAGAAGTACCATGCGTTACCTTCTTTTACCCAACCTTGTTTCTTCTCTTCTGCATGTCTAGCTTCTTTTACCCATGCTCCATCATTTCCTACATAGTAACGATTATTATCTACCCAGCTGTTTGTTACCATTCTTCCATCAGCACCTAACCAGTAATTTCCTGCCCAAGCATTTCTTGCTAATGTTCCATCAGTATTATAGTAATACCAAGTGTTTGCTTCTTTTATCCATCCTTGTTTTTGTGCTGCAGCTGGTTTTTGAGCTCCCTTTACCCATGCTCCATTTGCATCCACGTAATAACGCCCATTATCTACCCAAGCGTTAGTTACCATTCTTCCATCAGCACCTAGCCAGTAATTTCCTGCCCAAGCATTTCTCGCTAATGTTCCATTTTGATTGTAAAAATACCAAGTATTTCCAGTCTTAACCCAGCCTTGAGCAGCTAAAACATCACTACTAGCCACTGTATTAACAGCTATTGGTGTAGCTAATACCGTTAATACTCCTAATCCTAATTTCAGTTTGTTTCTTCCCATTTTTTATAGTCCTCTTTACACATTGTTTTGCATTGATAATTATACCATAGTTAAGCTATTTTTAGAGTTACAATTAGGTTATTTTTTATTACATCTTTATTACAAAAGGGAGTGACTCAAAAATCGTGATTTCATAGAAATCGATTTTGTCGAGTCACCCCCGCACAGTTTATTAGATATATAAAAAGCTTTATAAAGCGAATTTAGATATCAATAAACCACTGCGTCTATGAGTTCTCATATACACTTTGTTAAAATTTAGATCTTTTAGATTAACTCAAATATTCACCTAAGTTACAATCAAAACACTAAAAAAGAATGGAGATTAATTCTCGCATTCTTCTTTCAGTATTTCTTCTAATTTATTATAATCTTTAACACTATCAATTTCATAGATACTATTAGGTTCTAATTCTTCTACATAAACATCTAGTTTCTCGATATTATCTTTAACCATATTATCCCAGTACAAGTTCATGAACTCATTACTTTCGTAAGCTTCATCGATAAAACTCACGATTTTCTCTGCAGTTTCTTTATCCCAGAAAGATACCCCACTAAGGATTCTTCCAGCTTTACTATCTACGATAATATCTTGAACTTTATAATCATCACCATAGATTAAGAACCATTCATTCTCACAATCTTCGCGATAAACGCTGAAATATGTTGAACGATCAATATCAACTCTAAACATATTTTTGAATAAATAGTTATCCGCATCGATTACATAACTATCCGCTAATTTTTCCTTAACTAAGTATAATGAGTAGAAATTGTTATACTCAGCGTATTTATCATTGAACACTAGTTCTACATTATACTTTTCTTTTAAATAATCAAATTGTTCATGTAAATATCCAACAACAACGATTATTTCATCTATTCCTTTTTCTTTCAAAAACTCTATTTGGTACTCCACAAGTGGCTTGTCTTTAACCTTTATCAAAGCCTTTGGAGTATTATCTGTCATAGGTCTAAGACGCGTCCCTAAACCTGCAGCCAATATAATTGCCTTCATTATCTATTTGTTACTCCTCTCTAACAATAACATAAACACCTAGTATTATAATAATAGATGTAATCACTAATTGTAAATTCACCTCTAATGCGACAAAAATCATCGAGAATAATATTGTCCAAACAACATAGCTGACATTAAGCCCTGTTGCCTTCGCTGGTTCTAATCTATTAATAGCCATATAGTACAATATGTAAGATACCATATTACTAACTACGAAGAAGACAATAAGTCCCCCGAATTTCACATCAAGGCTCGTCTCAATTCCTAAACCATTGAATGAAATTATTACTAAATACGCTAAAAATGATGTAACCTGACGAATTAATAAAGTCTCAAGCTCGTTTAAATTATTTTTCATCGCATATGAACTAAGAACACTCTCGCTACCCCAAGCAACTGCACAAATTAATGCGAACATAAATCCAAGGTAAAATGATTCAACCTGTTCACTCTTATAACTTTGGATGAAAATACCAACAATAATAAGCGCAATTCCTAAAATCGTTTTTGATGAAACTTTATTTTTTAAAAATATAACAGCTAGTATTACCGACACTGCAGGATAAATCGCTGTAATCGAAGAAGTTAAACCACTTCCTATATACTTCACCGCATATAGATTACATTGCATTCCAATAGGCCCTGCAAGCAGCGCACCTACAATAACACTGACACTTTTTATATTCGTAAAAATCTTGAAATTAATTCTCTTATACTTAACTAAAATAATTGCTAATAGAACAAAAATACTAATGAAATCGTGGACAACCGCAACCGCAAAAGGCGAAATATTATAAAGTGAGAATATATACGCACTTATCGCAAGCCCAAGCCCCCAGAACATACCAGATAAAAGCCCTGCCGATACACCTATTTTATTTTTCATAATTTTCTACATACTCCTTCAAATTTTTAACCGCTCTTAAGTATCTGTCTTTTCCATAAGATCCAAAGTCTGCACCTTGTTCTTCTTTATAGATCGTCCACAAACTCCACAGGAAGTCCTGTAATATTTTGTAAATCATAATCTTAGCTACGCTAACTGGAGTATCTTCACTGAAATACTCTTTAAAGAATTCTCCTTCTTCAGCCTTTCTGAAATTAGACTCCAAGAAAAGCGCCGCTAAATCCCACATCGGGTCATTCATCGCAGAATATTCCCAGTCAATAAGATAAACGCGACCATTCTCATCTTCGATAAAATTCTCAGGTACAAGATCAATATGACAAGATTTTCTATCAACACCAATCTCTTCTAGGTGGTTTTGCAGAGAAAATACCTTCTCCCTTATCTTCTCATAATAAGGATAGCTGATATTACCTTCAATCAGACTCTCATATTTTCTTATCTCATCAAAGACTCTAAATTCACCTTCAAGAACCTTCCCAGAACTATGTACTTTTTTTAGAATATTCGCAACTTCTTCTTTCTTCACTTTTAGGTAATGCGCATCAAAAGTCGTTGCATTCTCAATATATTCATTTACCTTTATTCCAGATTCAATATCAAAGATATAGTTTTTCACATCTAAACCTAAATCAGCAAGATTTGCAAGATTATTTTTCTCCGCAACCCTATTGATCAGCTTATCCGTCCCTTTACCAAAGAACTTAACTATATATTTGTTATTAGTAGTTTCAACTAGATAATTGCTATTCGTCATACCACCTAGTTGTTCTACTTTTACTACTTCCTCTGATTCAGTAAGTAGTTTTTCTATTTTACTTTTTATTAGTTGTTTCAATGTAAAACCTCTTTTCTACATTACAATATTACTTACCATTATAACATAAAATGAGATAACTCATAGTCTTTTTACTATAATTTTTCATCAATAATAAAAAAGAGAGTGACTCAAAAATCATGATTTAGTAGAAATCGATTTTATTGAATCACTCCTGCACAGTTTATTAGATATCTTAAAAGCTTTTATAAAGCAAATTTAGATATCAATAAACCACTTCGGCTACGAGTTATCATGTGAACTTTGTTAAATTTTAGAGCTTTTGAGTCAGCCCCATATAAAAAATTAGATATAAAAAATTGGGATACCGTCGCAACGCTACCCCGCACAAAAACTTTCGTTTTTTTATGATATTAGTGTAAGTTTACCACTTTTATGAATATTTGTCAACAGGCATAATAATCTATTTTATCATTAATTTATAAAATATTTTTATAAATTAATCTAACTTCATTATTCTTTTTATACCTGTTCTTCTCTAAAAGTACCAATAATAATATCTTCAATAAAATTATAAGATGATAATATTAAAGAATTTTTCATGAAAATTTCTTTATTTTTCCTCATTCTTTCAAAAAATAATAATTTTAATTCTGAAATTCTATGTTCTTTAATAGTTTCAGAAACCAATTCATCATATACTAAAATTAGCGTAACAAACTCTAATATTGGACGAACCGTCAACTTTTTATTTATTGTATCTTTAGAAAATTTACTCCTTTCCTTAACTCTTTTTCTGACTATTGTTGGTGGCTTCGATTGTTTAGGTCTCAAATTTTCAAAAATACAATTATTATGTGCACATGCATTCCTTAAATTTTTTATCAAATACAATGCAGACTTATTTTTCGATATATCAGTTAAATCTTCTTCACCTTCTAATTCCTGTTTACAGAAAAAATAAAATTCTAAAAAGTCTCCAAACGCTAATATTTCTACCATAACCCATCCTGGACAATTAGACCAATCTATCAAATTATTTTCATCATCAAAAATAAAATATTTATCAATTATATTATTACAATAAGATTTATTTCTCATGCGAACTATATTAGCTTTTATGTATTCATATTCTTCTAAAAAACGAGATACATAAGTATATGTATTTACATTATTTTCTTCAAAATAACTTACTAATGATACCTTAGGGCATGTTCAATATCCAGACACATATGTACTATCAGATACCTATATCTCATGTCTAGAACGGATATTTCTACCAATTGAGAGAAATCTAAATCAATGTATTTCCCCTTATTTTCACCCATTTTATTCTTCTCAAAATTTTTTCTATAACATGCTGTTCTAAAATAATTATTTTTTACTAAAAAATATTTTTCTGCCTCCTCTTTAGATACTTTATCGAAAGTTACTCCCCTATTTTCTAACGATTCCACTAATTTTGCTGAAGTTAATATCGGTTTTTTTTCTAATTCCATCATCAATTTAAAATTTCACCTCCCTATATATCCCACTTAAATACCGTCTTAAAGGCTGTATTTAAGTCCGTTGCAAACACTCGATGAATATCTTTAATATTTCTCACAGGTTGTTCGAGTTCAATAATATTCTTAAATCTTCTTTCGAATTTCTTGTTGCTAAGCATCTCAATAGCTTTCTCGAAGTCGATTCTACCTGAACGTGATGAACCTATTAGCGTTAGTCCTTTTTCTAAGATATCACGTGTATTGATATTTACCTTATATTCACTGACTCCCATAAGTACTAGACTTCCTTGTGGTTTGATGTACTTGATTAAGTCGTTTATTGCATAACCACTGCCATCTCCACCACAACATTCTACACCGTGATCGAAAGTTAAGTCCTCAGGAATATTATCTGTGATATATCTTTCTTTTGCGAAACTGAATAGTTCTAATTTCTCCCAGTGACGACCTATTACGATTATCTCACATTCTGGTAGAGTATAGTTTATTATGTTCGCCATAACATAAGCAAGACTTCCATCACCGATTATCGCTATTCTTTCTTTTTTACTGTGTGAGTTTTTTAGGAATCTGTCCATTGCGTGCATTCCAACACTTATGAACTCTGTAATAGCCGCAACAGAATCTTCCACACCATCATAAGCTACCACTCTATCTTTTGGTAAAGCTACGAACTCTCTCATAAATCCATCGAAACCACTTGATAAGAAGTGTGTCTCTGGCATGTAGTTTTCATAGAATTCTTCGTCACTTTGCCTTGGTGGTTGGTTAGGTATCATTACTACCTTTTGTCCTACTTTATATGTTCCTGTAGGGTCTGCGATTACTATCCCTGCACATTCATGAATAAGTGCCATTGGTAGCTTCTTAGCTAGTACCTTTGGATCTCTTTTCCCTTGGTAGTATCTTTGGTCTGCGTGACATAGTGCCATGTAGTTTGGACGGATGATGATTTTATCACCATCGTTTATGTTCTCTTCGTTGTATTTTACATTAATAAATTTCGGTTTAATTAATTGATATATTTGATTTATCATATTACTCGTCCTCTAGCATACTCTTAGCTATCTTAAGGTCGGTTACTGTAGTTATTTTGATGTTAGAGTATTCTCCCTTAGCTAGTGCTACTTTTTTCCCTTTTATAACGAATATCTTACATGCATCTGTAAGTATTTGTTTTTCTTCTTTGTCTAATGAGTTATATAAGTTTAAGAAATCTAAACATTTGAAACTTTGTGGTGTTTGACCTTGGTAGTAGTGGGCTCTATTTGGAATGTTTGAAATATATTCTCCGTTAGTGCTTTCTACGATTGTATCAACAGCTTCTACTACTGTGTCTACTGCATCACTTTCTTTAGCTAGACGTATGTTATCTTTAATAATTCTAAGTGTAATGAATGGTCGAACTGAATCGTGAGTTACGATAATATCCTCATCAGTTAGAGGTTTATATTCATTAATTCTATTAATGATGTTTTCAATCGTTGTATTTCTATCAACCCCACCAGGTGTAATAATGATTCTATCAGCAAACGCTGAAACATATTGTTCAACTAAGTCTTCGGCATGAGATACCCAATCTTCATGAACACCGACTACGATTTTTTCAATTTCAGGCTCTAATAAGAACTTCTCGATTGTGTGAATAAGTATTGGTTTTTTACCTAATTCTAGGAATTGTTTTGGCATATTGCTTATTCCCATTCTAGTTCCTGTCCCACCAGCTAATATTCCTGCGTATATCATTTTTTCGCTCCTTTTAAATACTATTTTTTCAATATATTATCTATTTTATTATATCATATAAAAACAATAAACTTCAAAAATCTTCTATTAAACCTATAATTTTAAGCTAATGAATTAAAAATATGATATAATGTTAAATAGAATTTTAGAAAGGATTTCCTTTAAATGAAAAGCATAAAAGTTAATGCATTGGCGAGTTTAATGGTTAACGTTCTAAACATAGTGTTCCCATTAATCACTAATCCTTACTTGACCAGAATACTTAGTAAATCTAACTACAGTTATTTCAATACAGCAAATACATGGGCTAGTTTTGTAATACCACTCGCAGCCTTCGGAATATATAACTACGGTATTAGATCAATAAGTAAAGTAAAAGACGATAAAAACAAAATTAACTACGTATTTTCAAAACTATTCTATATATCAGTAGTAACCTCAATTGCGATAACTGCTCTATATTTTATATTTATCAGCGTAGGCACTCATGATACTGAAAATTTAAAAATTTTATACTATATACTTGGAATCCAAGCCTTATTCCAATTTTTAAATATTGAATGGATGAACGAGGCATACGAAAACTATACATTTATTCTTTATAAAACTTTATTTATTAGAATCGCAATGTTAGTATCAATCTTCACATTTGTAAAAACAGAAGATGACATTATACCCTATGCAATCATAATGAGTGCTACTACAATCTTAAACTATCTACTGAGTTTCTTATGGATAAAAAGAGAAGTTTCATTTGTTAAAATCGATATTAAGGACTTATTGACATCTACAAAAGCACTAACTACAATGTTATTATTAGCAAATGCCAATATGCTATATACACTACTTGATAGAATGTTTATAACAAAAAGTCCAGATGAAAACTATATATCTTACTACACTATCGCATCGAGCATAGTAATGCTTATCGCAGGTGTGCTTAGTGGAGCTTTAAATGTCAGTCTTCCTAGATTAGGTTATTACTTAGGAAAAAAAGATCAAGATTCTTATGAATATTTAATCAAGCAAGGATCTTCCCTATTCTTCTTCCTGATGATACCAACTAGTATCGGAATAATGATTCTAGGAACATATGCAACTGTTATTTATTCATCAGATAAATATTTAGAAGCAGGAATAGTAACAAGTATATTTGCGATTAGAACTATTATTTGGTCTATTGAAATGATACTAGGAAAGCAAATTATATTCATCAATGATTTCGAAAATAAATTAACTTCATTTTACTTTATCGGTGGTGGATTAAATGTAGTGTTAAATTCAACATTATACTTCTGTAATATTTTCAAACCAGAATACTATATTGGAACAACAATACTTGCAGAAGGATTAGTAGTATTGTTAGAAATACAATTCATTAAAAAATATAAGCTAATAAACTTATCAGCTGTATTTTCTTCACTTTACAAATACCTTGTAGTATCCCTTGGCTTTATTCCAATATACTTCATTACAAAATTTGTATTCCACGTTAATTCTTATGAAATCACATTAAACATGCTTATTATGGTCTGCACAGTCATAGCAATCTGTGGAATTTATTATTTAGCTATCCTAACAGTACTAAAAGATTCAACAATAAACTATGCGATAAATATGGTGAAAAGTAAAATTAATAAAAACTAATAAAGGAGTATCTATGAAAATCTTAAAAACACTTATTATAATGGTCTTAGTATCTATGACTTTTCTTCCAACAATACATGCTAAGGCTGATGATAAACTACATATTATAACTGTTGCCGAATGGTCTGACGCGATGATACTAGAGAGTAACGGACACTATGCAATGATTGATACTGGGGAAGATTTTTCATATCCAGATGGTTCAAATCCTCGATATCCCGATAGAGAAGGTATAACAAAAGATAAAAAGAAAATTACCCAAGATAGGTTATTCGCTCATATAAAACAATTGGGAATTAAAAAATTTGATTTCATTATTATAACCCATGCGCATTCAGATCATGTTGGTTCTGCACATGATATACTAAAATCTATCCCAACAGAAAAACTATACATTAAAAAATATAGTGATGATAGAATTTCAGATAAAACTAGACTTTGGGATAATTTATATGGATATGAAAGAGCATTAGAGGCAGCGAAAGAAACTAATACTACTGTAATTCAAAACATTACTGAAGAAGATTCACACCTAATGCTAGGTGATATAAAAATTGATTTATTAAATTATGAAAATGAATACGAAAGTGATGGTTCATTAAAAAAAGTATATGACGATAACTTAAATTCAATTCTAGCAATTGTGGACATTAATAACACTAGAATTTTCCTAGGCGGGGATTTAGAAAATACCGAAAGACACCTTGAAGAAAAATATGGCCCATTAATCGGTCAAGTAGATGTCATGAAATTTAATCATCATGTAGAAACAACAAAATCAAATACAAAAGAATTTGTGGATAAACTTAATCCTAAAAAAATTATAAAAACTGGTATTAGACCTGTAGAAGAAAATTATGCCGAATATTTAAAACAAAAAAATATCAGTATTATAAATGCGGGTCAACTAGACAGGGCAGCCATTTCTCTTGAGTTCAATAATGGAGAAGTTATCAATGTCTCAAATAATTATCCTCACTATGGGTTCTATAATGAAAACAATATATTAAAATTTAAAAATTGGAAAAATGAAGCCCCTGAAGATGGTTGGACACAGCACAACGATAATTGGTACTATTTCTTCGATTCAGGTACTGTTGCTGTAGGTTGGAAATATCTTGATAACAAGTGGTTCTACTTCAATAATAATGGCTCTTTAAAAACAGGATTAGTTAAAGATAACGATAACTTCTACTACATAGATAAAAATAACGGAATGTTAACAGATTCTTGGAAAGAAATTGATTCAACATCTAAATATTATTTCAAAAAAGATGGAAGAGCAGCAAAAAATGAATGGGAAAACTTCTATCATTTTGAAACTGATGGAACTTTAAGTAAAAATAAATGGATCGGTTTCCTTCATGTGAATAGTGAGGGAAAAGTAAATATTTCTGATTTTAGGAATTATCCATTATTCATTATTTCATTATTAATAATTTGTTATTTAGGGTACCGCATTAGAAACAAAAAGCATCGTGATTCTTAAAATCATGATGCTTTTTCACTTGAAAATACTTGTTTTTTTATTTGTCTTATCGGAAAATTAAATATATTTTGGGATAATATTATACTCAAAATAACCCCAATAACAAGAAAAGTTATTTTCCCTTTCACACCATAATGAAATATATTAGAAATTCCAAATAGCTTATTCAATATATAATATATGTGCATATGCCAAAAATACACATTTATAGAATTTTTTCCCATATCCGTAATCAAACCCAGTCTTCTATTTGGCATAAGCATTATAAGAGAAAGACCTATACTAAAAGATATGATATAACTAGCTAATCTCACTAATGGAGCATAACTCATTATTCTAGGGGAAAACGGATTTCTCCCTGTAAACAGATATCTTAGCCCATATACTCTATCTACTTCATAAATACATAATCCTAACCAAACTAAAACTATAAGTCCAGCTAAGATTTTATATTTAGAATTTTTATCTTTAAAACTTACTATATCGAAGTTTTGTAATAATACTCCACTCAAAAAGAATGGGAAAAATATTATTATCCTTGATAAATATAGGAAATCTCCTATTCCTGGATCATATCCTACAAAGCAAGCCAATACGATTGAAAACACTAAAATATATTCCTTGTTTTGTTTCTCAATTATTTTTAAAATTACCATATATGCTGCCAAAGCAAACATAAACCATGAAAGTCCACCATCCCATAGTAAGAAAAATTCAACCTTCACTGTACCTAGTAATCTTTCCACAACTGCTGAAACTATCTTATAAGCAAAACCAATACTTATAAAAAATATCGCTTTACTTGTAATATTTTTATTTTTAAACATCAATCCTGATATGAAAATAAAAAGTGGTATGTGAAATGAATATATAAATAAAAATATACTATCATATATATTAGATACATCAGTAAATCTATCCGCAAAATGTCCAATAACCACACAAGTTACAAGGAAAAATTTTAAATTGTCCCATAACGCTACCCTATTTCCCATAATACTATCTCCTAGATCTAGTTTACTTATCCTTTCTTCAACACAACCTCTGCCAACTCTGCATCGCCCGGTTTATAAATTGGATTTTCTTTCCAATTATAATTAGTATTTGGTGTTTCAAAATCTTCTCCATATAAAGTTCTCAAATACTCCTGTGTATTATCAGGAACCTTTACTTTTATACCTTTAAAATCACATTCTTTTAAACCAGTGAATGGTATTTCATAGTGATACACCTCATAACGAGTAGGATTTCCTAATGCATTTGTCATGAAAAATATTGTATCAGAAGATACTTTATCATCTTCCTTTTTATAGATAATAAAATCTACATTAAGACCTTTATAACTATAAGATAATTCAACTAAATCTTTATCAAAATAAAACTCTTTTGTGCGTTTAAAACCATTTTTAGCAAGATATTTTTCTATGATTTCAAATTCTTCTAAACTTGAAACTTGAACTCCGAAATCCATATCTAAATCATGGCTAATAAAATCATTTTCTCGGTAATAACCTAATAATGTTCCAAAGTCCAACCAAATATTATAATCCTTCAAATCAGAACTGTACACTACATTCAGAATTTCTTCGAAGTTTTCTTTTAACAAATTACTTCTTTTAGAATCTAATTCAATATTAGCTTTTTCATTTAATTTTTTTATTAAAGGGAAGTTTTTAACCACATCTTTTTTATCACCTAAAAAACTGGCTAAACTCCTCTTAAGCCATTGCAACATATTACTTCTCCTTCTTAATATACGCTACAAAATCATCATGCTGTATTCTTTTTTCTAATGGTGGAATTTCCATATAGTCTGAACCGTAAATTGTAGTTAAAATATGATCATAATCTTTCGGTATATTATATATTCTATCCTCAAATTTACATTCAACTACTTCATCTAAAGCCTTAGCGTCAATTTTTGTACTATATTTTTTAGATTCCATTAGATAATCGATATACTCACCATCAACAGAAGCTTTAGAACAATCATTTAATTTCTTATTCCATGTTTTTACTCTCGTTAATCTGAAAGCAACTAACATTAGATAACGAACAATATTCTTTATTCCCGCTTCTTTATTTCTTATACCATACAAAGTGTATACAGAAAGTCTGCGATACATATCTAATTTAGTAATTTCTTTGTTTATATCTTTATAGTTATCAAAAGGAAATACATCCACACAGATTCCCAATTCTATATCGTTTTGTATATAATTATTCTCATAAACAGTTCTACTATCATATACTCTATAAAACGGATAAGGATATCTAGAATCATTTTCCCAAGAAACAACCTTGTAAATATTGTTATTATCTTCTAAAATTGCTTGGTATAGTTTATCATATTCATTTCTCTTTAAAGCAATATCCAAATCATCGTCCCAAGGAATAAACCCTTTGTGTCTTACTGCACCTAGTAAACTTCCATAAGCTAAAGAATAATTAATTCCTTTTTTCTGACAGATATTATGAATATAGTCCATAACACCTAATTCTACTTCTTTGATTTCATCAATATCTAATTTTTTAAAATTACTTTTATCTGTACTCACTATAGAATAGAAATAACCTGCCATTAAGAATAAGATGATACCTAACAATGAAATTCCATAAAATGTAGAACTTAAGAACAAATTAGATACCAATATTACCACCAATATCATAATGATTGATAATAAATCTTTATTAACTAAATCTTCTTTTTTATCTCTAATTAGTCGTTTTACCATTGATAAGAAAAATGATAATACAAATATTCCCATCGAGATAAATCCTGCAATTCCATTATAAAATAGAATTTCTAAATATCCATTGTGAGTAAGATAGTGTTCTTTTATTATATACTCTTCCGGATTAGTCTTTTTACCAATTTCATACCAATTCCCACCTGAGTAACCAAAAATAGGTTTTTTAGGTACGAAAGATGCCGTAGATTTCCAAATCGCGAACCTGTTGTTAGAAATATTCTCTTCACTTGTATCAGTTCTTTCTAAAGAAAGATTGTTATCTTTATTTTCTAACTTTTTATCTTGGGCTTCTAATCTTTCTTTATTGTATTTTAAATACTGTTCACTAGTGAAATTAACAGCTTTATAACTAAATAATACAACTATAATTGCCATCACTACTTTTAACAACGATTTAGTATTTCCTTTTTGATAAAACATCGCTATTGAATATATAACAGCCGCTATCATCATACAGATAAACGCAGTTCTTGAACCTGATAATATTATATAAATAAAATTCAATACAATAGCTAATATACTTATATTTTTATATACTCTTATAAAGCTACCAATTTTTGTAATTAAAAATATAATCACAATTAGCGAAATTAATGATAAAAAGTTTGGACTTGCTAAAATACCAAATAATCTAGACTCTACAAATCCTTGTCTGATATACAACCCTTTATAGTCATGTACTCTATAACCTTTCAATAATACAAATTGAATTAATGAAACTAATACTCCAAAAGTATTAAGTACAGTAACTGTATAGAAAAAGTAATCATATATTTTTTTACCCTCTTCTCTAGTAATTCCCGTAAATATCGGGAATACCGTTAAGAAATAAATATAAAATATTAATGCATTTTTTATATTTGTAGAATAACCATAAGATATCACTAAAATGCTAGTAATAATATTAAAAGCAAAAAATAATAATAGATACTCTATTGTTTTTATCTTTAGATAAACTTTCTTAATAACTAAGTTATACGTTGCTAAAAGAATACCAAGTAATGTCATTCCCCCTGCAACAACCTTGTTAGCTGAAATAAATTGTAGTGGCACTATTAGACCACACATACAATAAACAGCAACTATTAAAATAAATGCCAGATTTATTTTAAAATAATTTTTTTCTATTAGTTTTAACATACTCTAATTAATATCCTCTCTTCTCTATTATTTTTCTATATAGATTTCTATTCAATAATAAGGCAACAAACCCAATTTTTCTACCTTTTGTAAATAATGAATCTGTTAAAATACTCTTACTATGATCTTTTAAATACGATATTAACTTATTTTCTAATTTTTTATCATTATATTCTTTATCTAATAATAACCTATCTAATACATAGAAATATGCCCAATTCATTCTCATCTGAGCTACTTCTTTTAATTCAGGGTATTTCTCTGAAATAATCTCTTTATTCTGTTCATAAGCTTCTATTACATTTAAAAACTTAAGCGAAAATTTTTGGGTAGTAATGCTATTTTCTCTATGTACATAGTAGTATTTCTTCTCATTAGTTGCTACTATTTTATTGCACTTATCTAATAACTTTATCATAATAAATGCATCTTCAGCAATTTTCCCAATTTCAAATTTGAACTCTGAAAATAAACTCTTTTTATATAATTTATTAACAGCTGTTACAGATAATATCTTAGCTTCCATAACCATCTTAATGGCTTCTTGAGGACTAAGCTCCCATGTTTTCTTTTCAGTTACTTGCGCCTCAGGAACATTATTATAAACATCATAGTGTCCACACATAGATAAATCAGCGTTTGCATCTTTTAGATTATTCATCAGTACTTCATACATATCTTCATCTATATAATCGTCACTATCTATAAATCCGATTAACTCGGCTTCTGCTTCATCTATGCCCACATTTCTCGCGTCAGACAATCCACCATTTTTCTTATGAATTACTCTAATTCTATCATCTTTCTTAGCGAGCTCATCACAAAGCTGTCCGCTGTTATCAGTAGATCCATCATTGACTAAAATAATTTCTAAGTTTTTATAGGTTTGATTGATTATTGAGTCAACACAACGTTCTAAGTATTGTTCTACATTGTATACCGGTACTATTACACTAATTTTTTCGTCCATAATATTCCCCTTTATACTTAAGATAACTATTTTCCATATCCGCTATAACTGCATCATGATGTGGTACTTGTTTTTCTTTTGGTGGAGGTGTCATATAATCACCAAATGCTGTTTTCAGATAAATATCATACCCCACAGGTATCGGCATTTTAGTATTCTCAAAATCTATAAAGATATTATCTTCAAATGCTTCAATTGGATATTTTTTCTTCATATATCCAGGTCCTGAACAAAGTTCAGTAATCCCATTACTTTCTTCAAGCGTGTATTTCGTCATTTCTTTTTCAGCTTTTTTCCAAATTTTATAACGTAATTTGCTCGGTATTAAACCTAGGAGAATAGTACTACCCCATTTCATTATAGCTCCATGTTTTTCTGGAATAGTCTGCGCGCAGAATAGTGAATAAATCAATGCCCAACGAACTTGTTTTTTTCTATCCGCTTCATTTTTAGGATAGTAATCCAAAGGAATAACATCTAACGCTAAACCATGTGGCATATCTAAATCTTGCTGATATGGTTTTATACATGTTGTTTCTTTATCACGAATCGTGATAAATAAGTTTCTATCAACGAAGTTACTATCACTTTTTGATAAGAAATATTGTTCTTTGGCATACTTTCTCCAAAGTTCTGGAAGTTTTTCATAATCTTTTCTAGGCATGAAAAAATCTAAGTCATCATCCCAAGGGATAAATCCTTTATTGCGAAGTCCACCAATAGCTCCACCACCACAAAGATAACAAAGTAAGTCATGTTCTTTACAAAATCCTACAAAATACTCAGCCATTTCTAAACTTTTATTTTGTATTTCTTTTAAACTACTCACCTACTACCTCCTCAACTATTTCCTTGAAGTTAGAGATAATAACTGCTACATCTTCATCACTAAGTCTAGTGTGTAGAGGTAATGTTATTTCTTTTACATAATAATTATATGCATTAGGATAGTTTTCAATGTTGAATCCTAAGTTTTTATACGCAGTTAATAATGGTAATGGTTTGTAATGAACATTACAGCTAATTCCACGCTCTGCCATTTTAACAATTATCTCACCACGTTGTTCAAATGTAGCCCCTTCAACATGAGTTATATATAGGTGTCCACAAGATTTATAATCTTCTGAACTGTGACTTAACGGTTCAATTCTTGTACCTTCGAATCCTTTATTATACTGACTAATAATATTATCACGACGTTCTAAAAGTTTAGGATAACGGTCTAATTGAACTAATCCAATAGATGCTGCGATATCAGTTAAATTGCATTTATATCCAGGTATAACAATGTCATACTCCCAAGATCCTGCCTTTGTTTTAGCTAAAGCATCTTTTGTTTGACCGTGAAGTGAATATATTTGATATTCTCTATATAACTGTTCGTTATCAAAGTTTTCATTTTCTTTCCAAGTTACACTTCCACCTTCAGCAGTAGTGAAGTTCTTCACAGCGTGGAATGAGAATGTAGTAAAATCAGCCACAGAACCAACTTTCTTACCTTTATAAATACTTCCTAAAGCATGCGCGCCATCAGCTACAACAGCCACTCTACCAAGTTTTTCTTGATATTCACTATTGGCTTTGAATAAATGTTTCTTACTCTCAACTACCTCAAAGATTTTATCGTAATCACATGGAATCCCTGCTAAATCAACTGGAATAACAGCTTTTGTCTTCTCAGTAATAGCATCAGCTAAAGCATCATAATCCATCTCATGGCTGTCTTCAGCAATATCAACGATAACAGCCTTCGCTCCAACATGATAAATCACACTACAAGAAGCTGTGTATGTCATGGCAGGAACGATAACCTCATCACCTTCACCAATACCTAAAACACGTAATGTTAATTCTAGCGCCGCAGTCGCAGAATTAAGACAAACAGTTTTTGGTGTGTTAGTAAATTCAGATAATCTTCTTTCTAATTCTTTTGTCTTCGGTCCAGTTGTAATCCAACCTGATTTCAATGTATCTATTACTTCGTTAATTTCTCCATCACTAATGTCTGGTGGAGAAAATGGTATATTATATTTTTTCATCTCAAACTCCTAATTATTTGTTTCTACTCTTATCAATAAAAAAACACAAGAGACTAATATTGTGGAAGGCCTCTTGTGTTTCTTGATCGAATTATCTAGGTATTATTATACAATACTTTTTATAGTTAATCAATCAAAATATGTTTTAAAAATTTCTTCTACTTTACAATATTAGATAATTCACCAGTTCATAAGCCCCGGTTAATTTTAATATCATTTAATAATATGATATAATTAAATTACTATCAACTAAATACACTACTGTGAAAGGAGTGTAAAATATGATCGAATTACTTCAATTAATAGTTATCTTTTTAATTCTTCGCGAATTAAATAAAAAATAATTTCATTGGAATTTCGTTTCTTTCATTCGTTTAGTGTTGATAGTAGGCTGCAATGTGGAAGTTGCAGCTTTTTTATTTAACAACCGCAATAGCAGTTCTTATCATTATTTTAATATCATTTATAACACTGAATTCTTCAATGTACTTTAAGTTATATTTCATCTTATCTGGAAGAATTTCCTCAACATAGATTTCATCTACACTTCTTCCACTTCCTTTGAATTTCTCAATAACTTCATCCTCATCTTTATATTCAATACTCGCTGGAGAAGTTATCCCAGCAGGGAGAAGTAGTGTTGCATTCATTTCATCAGTGTATTTATCTACATATTTCGCTACTTCAGGTCTTACTCCTACAAAACTCATATCGCCAATAAGTACATTAATAAGCTGAGGAAGTTCATCAAGACGTAGTTTACGTAGCTTGTGTCCTACCTTACTAATACGAGGATCATTTTGCTGAGTAACGGCTGTCCCAAGCTTATCAGCATCTTTAACCATAGTTCTAAACTTAAAGATTCTAAAAGTTCTGCCATATGTAGTTATACGCTCTTGCCTGTAAAACACGGGCCCTTCACTATCAAGTTTTATCCAAATAGCTATTCCTAAAATTATCGGTGATAAAGGAATAAGCAAAATTAATGCAAGTACTTTATCAAAAAGTAACTTCAGAAATAACGATATCTTCTTCTTTTCAATCAAAGCTCTATACTTTTTTACCGCTTCTGTTTCAAATCTATTATCAATGTTCATCTTTCACCTTACTTATTTAACTGCATATTTATAAACAGTTTCTCAAATTTATTCCATCTTTTTATTATAACATATTTCATACTAGAACAGAAGAAATGGAAGAAAAAAAGACAACCAAATTAGGTTATCTTAAATGATTTTCCAATAATAAATGGAAAAGTATTATTAATTATCTTAGCAATTAATTCACATAATATTATCGCTAATACTAATTCTACAATAGCTACTATATAGTTATTAACAAATATTCCTGTATACTTATCTGCAAGTTGCTCCATGATTATGTCTAAAATAAATAAAACTATTGGTGAGTGATATGCATAATATATCAATGTGTTACCACCAATTTTCTCTAGTATTGGTATATTTGGAATATTTTTAAATAATATAAAACTTGCCCAGATACCAAAGAAAGCAGCAACAAAATATAAGACAGTTGAATTAATTTGTTGATAATATAGATCTACTCTAGTATTGTAAACTCCACATATAATACTTACTGCAACAACTGGTAAAAAATATACTTTTCTAAAATAACTTTGTAAAGTATCTAGATTTTTTCTTAATATATATCCTGATAATATGAAGATAGCCGCATACGGTACAAGATCAAAACTCCAAATCAACCAAAATTCAATCTCATAAAGTTTTTTCCCTAAGCTACCGCACAGAATAAGCACAACATATACAATTACATATTGATAAAACTTATTACTATATTTTATTGCGAAATAACAAACTAATTCCGCTAGAAACAACACATTTAAAAACCACAATTGATAATATATATGCATTCTGTCTGCTACTATCATAGCTTTTATAAAATATATAATATCTATTTTCAATATAGATTGTGGTTGCAAAATAAATGATTTAATAAAAAATATAGAAATATTCATTAAAAAACAAGGTACAACTATAGTTTTAAATTTTCTAACAAAGAATTCAAAGAACGATGCATACTTGGCTACATTTAAAGTCATTCCAGATAAAAAGAAAAATAAAGGTATGTGAAATATATATAGTAATAATTTCACCTTGGCTGGAGTGTACCCCATGTGACCAGCTATAACTAAGATTATACAAAAAGCCTTTAACATATCGATATACTTAATTCTCTTACTACTCACTACTTATCACTCCTTAATACATATATATTTATATCATTTGAAATATCACTTTCTTTTACAAAGTAGACATCCCTATCATAATTTTCTTTAAATAGTACTCTAATTTTATCAAAAGCACTAGAGTCTTTAGGTAAAATAAATTTAATATTATTGCTATTTACCGCGCTAGAAAGTATATTATTCGTATCTTTCACTCCAAATCCTTTTAGTTTATTATGATATTCAGGCGAGAATGTTTGCCAGGTTCCAAAAGTTATTATGTTTTTTGTTAGCTTATCCGTCTCAACAAAAACCTTACTAACATTAGGTTGCGAGCTAACTAAGTTTCCATATCCTGAGATAATATATAAATTATCTTTATTATTAGCTAGTATATTGTTATAAACCTTATTAAAATCGTGATAATGATAATTAAACCAATACAATTCATTTTTTCCATAGTTCCATATATAGCCCATTAATAGGGTACATAGAACTGTAAAGATAACATTTTCTAAGTCATTTAATAATTTATAATTTCTTTTTATAAATAACTCATTCCTATATACAATAAAAATAAATAGAGCTAGAATAATGATAGGTACATAAACCCTCTCTACTACTCTTTGCCTAACTATTAGCGCTATTAGTAGAGCTAGAGGGCTTAAAAACAGCAAATATCCATAATAACTTTTAGATTTATAAAATATAAAAACAAGAAGTATAAAAAATGTAAACAACTTATAAAATTCATTAGAAAAGTACTCAAGTATTATCTTTTTAATCGAAAAATTATATTTTTCTGATACTGATCTTACTTTATCAAGATTATCTAACAGCTCATTACTAAAGACTTGTTTTTCTGAGAGTATCCAAGAATTATGGCTTGCTAAAGTATTTTCAGTAATTCCTATCTTATCTAGACTTGCTTTTTTGGTAGAATAATCAATAGCAGGATAGTCTCTAATCAAAGTACTCTTTTCATTCCATTCTATATATGATTTTTCTACATCGTTACTTTGTATAAATAACCAATTGGTTAAACTTACAATAAAAATTGTACTAATTAAAATACCTGTTTGTTTTACCTTTTTATTCCTAATTAGTTCAAATATGATTATCGCTAAACTTATCGCTAAAAGACTAGATATTATTTGAACTCTAAGAGAGATACCGGTAAATATAAGTATAATAGGAAAAACTATATTTTTTTCTTTATAAAGTAAAAATATTCCAGAGATAGATAACAAATAAGCAACTACTGAGTATGTAAAATATTTTAATAAAGCAAACTCTATTACTAAAACTATTATCCATAGCACTATTTTATATTTTCTATCTCTCAGCAGATAGAGCAAACATGAAAAACTTATACTATACGCTAATACTAAAAAAACGAAGTAAACATTAACATTTGAAAATAAACTTTGAAATATTACTAATATCCTAGTTAATACTATTCCCATGTAGGGAAGTAACATATATTCTTTATTTAAAATCGAATAATTAATTGTAACATCATCAACAGCATGATAAATGTAACCATATAAATATCTATATAGCACTACAATAAATAATGGTATACCAATTGAAATTATTAGCGAGGTAGTTTTCTTCACTATTTACCTGCCCCCTTCCCTTAAAATATAATATTCAAAATTTAATAACACTAGTATAATACTATAATTAAAAGGTTTTTTCAAATTATAGCTGATTTTACTTTCCCTATACTATACTATTATATTTTTTTATGATATATTGTTACTAATATAATTTCTTCGAGGTTTATTATGAATTTTCCAAAACGAAACATTAATATCGATATTATTAAAACATTTTCCCTACTATTAGTTATTGGTTTACACTTTTTTCTATACACAAAATTTTACTCTGTAGAATATACACTCATTAGTATACCCTTTATTACTGTACGTAATATTACAATGACATGTGTTCCTTTGTTTATTGTTGTTACTGGTTACTTAAATAAGGATAAAACTTGGAATAGAAAATATTATTTAAATATTGGCCGTATTTATCTACTATATTCACTTGCTATATTTATTTTAACATTAGTAGACAATAAATATGCTATTAATACAATTTTATTTAAAACTACTCTTATTAATATCTTAAATTATAAATACTACGGATGGTATATTAATATGTATGTAGGTCTAATGTTAATCGCACCTATTATTAATATATCTTTTAAAAATATGACAGATATAACTAGAAGGCACGCAATGTTAAATATTATATTAGCTATATCTATACCAGTTACCTTGTTAAATTTATTTTATAATATTAGATATTCTATCTTAGGTTATATTTTGCCAAATTGGTGGTCTCTTACATGGCCTCTTTTATATTATATTATAGGGGTATGTTTTTCATATAATAAAAATATATTAAATAGAAATTCTAAGTTTACTTTAAAATTACTTGCTATAACAAGTATATTATCAGCTCTAGTTTATTACAAATTTCAGATATATGTTGAATCTGGACTTCATATTAACATCTTCATAGTCATCATAACAACATGCATCTTTTCATGGTTGCTTAGTCTAAATATTAATATACCCAAGAAAATTAAACCTGGTATAATATTCATTTCTAATAACACATTATTAGCATATCTGCTTTCATATATTGTGGACAATATTATATACCCTTATGTGAATCTGATTTCTAATATGAATGTGAGATTCAGTCTATTTCCTGTAGTCGTAGTCCTGAACTTCATACTGACTATAATCCTTGTTATAATAGTTAGGGCGTTATTATCAATATTACGAAAAATATACCTTCTTAGTAAGATTACTTCTACAAAATAAATAATAAGAGCTTTAGCTTACCTAACCAGTGAACTAAAGCTCTTATTATTATATTAATTCTTTTTATAATTTCTTCCTATTCGTCTTGCAAATCGCTTATAGGTGGAAGCGACGGAACCCAAGCTCCATCATTTCCTACATAATAACGGCCACCGTCCACATATCTATTAGTAACCATTCTTCCATCTGATCCTAACCAGTAGTTTCCTGCCCACGCATTTCTTACTGCTGATCCATTTTTATAGTAGTACCAAGATCCGCCTTCTTTCTGCCATCCTGATTTATTTCCGTAGCCTTTTATCCATGCTCCATCACTTCCTACGTAGTAATGATTGTTATCTACCCAGCTGTTTGTTACCATTCTTCCATCTGATCCTAACCAGTAGTTTCCTGCCCATGCATTTCTTACTGCTGATCCATTTTTATAGTAGTACCAAGACCCGCTTTCTTTTTGCCATCCTGATTTATTTTCGTAGCCTTTTATCCATGCTCCGTCACTTCCTACGTAGTAATGATTGTTATCTACCCAGCTGTTTGTTACCATTCTTCCATCTGATCCTAACCAGTAGTTTCCTGCCCATGCATTTCTTACTGCTGATCCATTTTTATAGTAGTACCAAGATCCGCTTTCTTTTTGCCATCCTGATTTATTTCCGTAGCCTTTTATCCATGCTCCGTCACTTCCCACGTAGTAACGATTGTTATCTACCCAGCTGTTTGTCACCATTCTTCCATCTGATCCTAGCCAGTAGTTTCCTGCCCATGCATTTCTTACTGCCGATCCATTTTTATAGTAGTACCAAGCATCACCACTCTTTACCCAACCATTTTGAGCATGTTGAGTGTGTTGAGCACGTGGTTTATATTGTCCATTTGATTTACTGATTTCACATGCTATTCCATCACCATCTCTATCTAGATGTCTTGAATAACCGTCTTCCCCTACTCGAATATCTCCGTATCCTTGGTTCCACGCTTCTTTACAACTATGGAATGTAACTGCTTGTGCCTGTGGACTTGCTACTTCTCCTATACCTACTACTAATGACGCAACCGCCACAATACTTAATAATCTTCTTTTTTTATTCATTAATACGCTCTCCTTTATTTCATTATATTGATATAATACTATATATTGTATACATTTTCAAATATAATCATAAAGGGGATCTCAAATAATTAATATGTATTTTTTAAAACCTAGGTTGTATATACAATAAAACTCGAATCCAGATTATCCCAGACTCGAGTTTTATTATTTAGTTTACATATCGTGGCGATTAATAAGACTAATTTAGTTTACATATTCAAAAGAAGAAATACCTTCTTCCCTACATAATTAACTTGGCACCTTTTGATCTTCTCTACTTAATATTAAAATTCTTAAGTACGATACTAAATGTAGTTAGATTATGTAATAATGCTAGTAAGTTCGATGGTAATACATTTATTAACCCTAAGAATATCAGTGAACTATTAATCGATACTGTACTCTTAACATTGTTACTCATTTGAGCTCGTAGTGTTTTAGAAACATCTGACAGTAATAATAGCGAGTTTAGTGAATCTGATTTTAGGACAACATCACTGATTTGTTTTGAAAGATCAGCACTTTCACTCATAACGATACTTACGTCACTTTCTGATAATGCTGCTGAGTCATTTAGACCATCACCTATCATTAGAACTCGACGTCCCTGTTCTTTTTCACTCTTAATGTATTCAAATTTCGTAACTGGTGTCATACTTGTATGTACTTCATCAAAAGTTACATCTTTTAAAATTTTCTTCGTTCTAAGTTCATTATCCCCTGTTAAAAGAATTACCTTTTTACCTCTATTTCTAAGCTCGGTTAACACTGCACTAGCTTCATCTCTTAACGGAATATCCACACAGAAGATTGAGATTAATTTCCCTTTGTATCCTAAGAATAATAGATTATATTGTTCTTGTTTTTCGGCTATGATTTGTTCTTGCTCGTTAGTAACAACTACTCCTTCGTCTTTTAGCAATTGTCTACTTCCGATAACTACTTTCTCTCCGTCGATATGAGATACTATTCCTTTTGAAGCAATGTGATATAACTCTGTATGCATCTCTTCATGCTCGATTCCATCTTCTTCCGCCTTACTTACTACAGCACTGGCTATTGGATGATAGATATGTTCCTCTAAACACGCTCCAATTCTAAGGACTTCTTCATAAGAATATTCATAAAATGGTAGTACTTCTTGAATATATGGTTTAGATACTGTAATTGTTCCTGTTTTATCAAAAACAAATGTATCTATATCCTCATATTTATCAAGAGTTACCGAATTTTTCACCACAATTTTTTGATCAATTAGGTTTTTTATAGTAGTTAGATATGCTACAGGTGTTGATAATTTCAATGCACATGAATAATCTACTAGTAGGAACGACATAGCCTTCGCGAATGATCTTGTAAATAAATACGTTAATCCCATCGCTAAGAAGTTATATTTTACTATACTGTCGGCTAATTTGATATATTTGTAATGATATGTGTCTTCTCTACTTTCAGAATCTTTCATCAGTTGAATTAAATGTTGGATACGACCATTAACTTGTGGATTTTCAACTTTCAGTTTAATCTCACCGTTAACAACTATCGTATTAGAATAAACTTCATCTCCAATATTCTTCACAATCGGGAAACTTTCTCCTGTCAATGAACTTTCATCAACACTAGCTCCTCCACTCATCACAATACCATCAAATAAAATTTCATTTCCTTCTGAAACTAGAATTATATCGCCTTTTTTCACCTCTGCACAAGTTATTTTTCTATTACCTTCTTCTTCAACAAGCCAGATTTCTCTATCCATAGAAGTTAGGCTTTGTTCTAATACTTTTACAGATTTTTTCTCAGACCAGTTGTTTAGAGCTTCTCCTAATTCCAGGATGAACATAATAGAACTTGCCGTTTCACGAGCTCCCGTCGCTAATGAGACTAAGATTGCTGCTGAATCCAATGTTTCCATGGTAACTTGCTTTCGTCCTAATAATTTTAGCGTATCTTTCAAATACCCTGATGCTTTCCACCATGTGTGAATAGCTCTAAGCGGAAGTGGCACGAATAATTTAGACATTGCACGCCAAAAAATGGCATCTACAATTATTGAATAAGGGCTTTCTTCAGCTACCACAACTGGATTTTCATAACAGTCTCTTACTTTTTCTTTATCTACTAGTTTAAAGAATTCTTGTAAACAACTGTTGCAACCATCTTTAAACATAACAACAAAAGTGTACTCATCTTGATAAAAGTCCACTTTTTGTATGTTTTCTATTTTTGATGCCTGTTCTTTAAAATATACTTTTACATCCGGTGTTAAACGAAAATTAACTCTAACTCTCGCTCTTGTACTCGAAAGATGTAGTATTTTAAAATCCATCTTATTTTTCCTCTAATTCTTGAAGATTGCTTTCTCTTTTTTCTTTTTCGTATAAGTCTTTAGCATCCGCTACTACATCATCAGCATGTTGCTTGATGTTTGATACTGTTCCTTCTACTCCATCTTTTGCTTTATATAATTTTGATAAAACAACTGAGTATCCTTTCTTCGCATCTTTACTTGCTAAAAGTTTAAGACCTAAAGTTCCAAATGCTACTCCTCCTGCGAATACTCCTGGTGTTTTAAGTGCTGCTTTTGCTACTTTTAATGCTTTAATTGACATATTTAATTCCTCCTTATATATTTTATATTTATTTTATTATATCACTTTATAAATTATATGTAAATCTTAATATATCAAGCTTTTCACTCTTTCACTTAATATTTCTTAACTTATATTTTTCAACTTTTTTCACTTCCCCCTCTGCCTTGTATAGTCAAAAATTTAATGTTTTATTCTAACTTAACTACTTTTTGAAAATTTGCATTATCTTACAGTTTTACAATATATTTCACCTATATTTCATAATAATTTAACTCTAAAAACACCATATCTCATAAATTTTCATAAGGTAAACTTAAATTTCCAAGGTGATATTTCTTCTCTTTACTGTAGTGAACAACCTTGTTTATTAATGTAAGATATATCATTATTTTTTATTATTCACTCAATTTTCAATCGTATCATACTGCATATTTGAATAATGAATTAATAATATTCAAATAAATATTTTTATCAACTCAAAACTTAATTTATGTTATAATAACAATGTTGGAAAAAGTGATGAACCTAAGACAATCGAGGCACTTTTGAATTAAAGAAAACATGAAAAAAAGTGATTTGTACTGGCTATAGTTATTAATTTTGAATAAAAAAATGGTTCGTACTAGGTTTACATATTGCTTTTGAATTAAAGAAATCTTATTAAGTATTCAAAAAAGTAATCCACACAAAGTACAGCTATTGCTTTTAAATAAAAAAATCAATTAAATCGATAAATAAGGAGCACATTATGATTTATATTATTGGACTTGGACCTAATGATAGTTCAAACATTAAGGAAAATATTAAACAACTTTTACTAGATAACACTAATGCTAAGGTTATTGCGCGTACTAAGGAGCATCCTGCAATTTCTTTCTTGGAGAAGAATAATATCGCGTTTGAAACTTGTGACAGATTTTATACAGAGAGTGAAGATTTCGAAAATACATATAACGGCATTGCGAATTATATTCTTGAAGTTGCTGAGGCTGGTGATGTAATGTATCTTGTCCCTGGACATCCTATGGTTGCTGAGCTAACTACTCAACTTCTAATAAACAGTGATAAAGATGTAAAAATCGTTGGTGGTGAGAGCTTTTTAGATTCTTGTTTTAACGCGGCGAAGTTCGATCCTGTTGAAGGATTCTCTCTTGTTGATGCCACTGCACTTGAGACGTTAAGACAGGTTAATCCCCTACAACACCTACTTATTACACAATGTTATGATGATTTAACTGCTGCTAATGTCTCTGACGAACTTATGTCGTTCTATCCTTATGATCATGAAGTTACAGTTATTGAGCAAGCTGGTGCCGAAGATGAGAAAATTTATACCACTCCTCTACATGAACTTTCAGCTGCAGTCGGTGAAGATGTAAATAACCTACGTGCTTTATATATCGCACCGCTAAAAGATGGACTTAGCTTTAATATCAAAGATTACACTAAAGAATTCGATGAAGATGATGAAACTACAGAAGCTGATTTAGTAGAAAAATTAGAAAAACTTGTCGTAGGTCTTAAAGCAAATTTAAACCGAGAAGAAGACTATACAAGTAATAATTCGAAACTATTAGCTGAGATTATTAACACGACACTTGACTTTACAATAGCTAGCGATAACTATTACGAACTTAGTGACATTCTTTCTGAAATGAAAGCAGACAGACAAAAATAATTTTATAATAAGGACAATAATATGGATAAGGTATTAGCTTTTAGCAAAAAATTATTAAAAGAAGTTATTGATAAAAATTCAGTCGTTGTTGATGCTACTGCTGGAAATGGAAATGATACGTTGTTTCTAGCGAAGACTTCAGCTAAAAAGGTCTATGCGTTTGATATCCAAGAATTGGCAATAGAAAACACTACGAGACTAATCGAAGAAGCTGAGCTGATGGATAAATGCGAGATTATTCTTGATTCACACTTTGAATTTGATAAGTATATGGATGAAAAAATCCGTGCAGTCGTCTTTAATCTAGGATACCTACCAAATGCAGATCATGAGATTACTACACTAGCTGAGACGACACTTGCGACGATTAAAAAGTTCTTATTACACCTAGAAATTGGTGGGAGAATTGTTATTGTTGTCTATTGGGGTCATGAGAATGGTAAGGTAGAAAAAGAAGCATTGTTAGATGAACTTCAAAATCTCGATCAAAAAGAAGCTGAAGTATTAGTTTATCAATTCATTAATCAGAAAAACAACGCCCCATTTATTATTGCGATTGAAAAAAGAAAGGAAATTTCATGCGAGAGATAGAAATAGAATTTAAAAACTTACTAACAAAAGATCAATATAAAGCACTATTTGAAAAATATGACTTAAAGAATTCTGAAGAAATAATAAACAAAAATTTCTACTATGATGATGCAGATGAAAGTTTCAAGAAAATCGGAGCAGCACTAAGAATTCGTTATACAAATAAAAAAACAGAGATGACTCTAAAGGTGAAAGGTAAAACTCAAAACGTTGAGATAAACGTACCTCTTGACGAAAAATATCCAAAAGAGCCAACGGTACTGCCGATTTTACCGAACGAAATTATCGCTGAACTAGAGCGAATGAACGTGAAGATTAAAACTCCAATGCTGATTCAAAAAATCGAGACATTAAGACACGAAATTTCTTTAGAAGAAGGCCTATTGGTACTTGATGAGACGACATTCATCAATAATATCGTTGATTATGAATTAGAATTCGAGACAAAAGACTACGAAACAGGTCTAATCGCATTCGAGAAATTATTAGAAGAAAACAACATTGACAAGAATCCAGCAAAATCAAAAATAGCAAGAGCTGTTGAGTATTCAAAACGATAAAATTAAATAGATATTTAAAAGACTGATTTTTGTCAAGCTCGAGCACGTCTATCAAGTTCGTGGTACGGAAAAAAATCATACTAGAAATCTGGGCAGCATCTTGCTGCTTAGATTTTTTTACATCTCTTATGAAATCCAGACGTGATTTGACAAAATCGAGTTCCCTGAAACCACGATTTTTAAATTGCTTTCTGCTATACGGGGGTTTTTTTGTTATGACTTATTGTGATTGTAAGGGGGTATTTACACCCTAATTCCAAAATGGAAATTTTGACCGTTTTTTCCATTTTGAACTCTCTTTTTCCTCCCAAACTGGAAATTTTGACCATTTTTTCCATTTTGAATTCACTTCTCTTTCTCAAATTGGAAATTTTGACTATTTTTTCCATTTTGAACTCTCTTTTTCTTCCCAAATTGGAAATTTTGATCATTTTTTCCATTTTGAACTCTATTTTTTCTCCCAAATTGGAAATTTTGACTATTTTTTCCATTTTGAATATACTATAATTATAAAAAATAGATTAAAGTAGGTGCTTTATATGAATAAGTATTATCCACTAGAAAAATTATTTCATATGAATTTTGATTTAGAAAACGAATATAACAATAGAATCCATTCTCCTTCTACTTCTGTTACTTCACTTAAGATCAATCCCTCTATTAAGGGAGAAAGAAAACCAGAAGAGTATCCATTATTTATATACAACTCTACAGAATTGATCTTAATTCTAGAAAAAATTTATACAAATAGTGCTGAGATTATTGCAAAACAAGGTATACTTCCAGAAGCTGCACAAGAAAAGTTCTTTAATTTGTTACTTATCAACGAACTACAAAGCACTAATGAAATAGAAAGTATTCATAGTTCTAAAAAAGAGATTAGCGAAGCACTTTCTAAGAAAAATAGTGATTCTCCTAACCTTAGACGTTTTGCCGGTATGGCAACATTATATTCTTACCTTGACAAAAATGTTCAAATACTTGAACCTAAAGATTTCAGAAAGATTTATGATGTTCTCGTTGGGGATGAGGTTTCAAAAGAAGATATTTTGGATGGGGAATTTTTTAGAAAAGGTAGAGTAAGTGTCTATGCTGGAAATGATATCATTCACCATGGTTTAGCAACTGAAGATGATATTAACAACGGATTGGCTGATTTAATTAGATTTATGAATTATGACAACTTTCCAAAACTATATAAAATTTTTATCGGGCACTACTATTTTGAATACATCCATCCATTTTATGATGGAAATGGTCGTGTAGGTAGATACTTACTCGCCAAATCTCTTACGAGTGTAGTAGATATATATACGGCAATCACTCTTTCATACAGCATTAATAGAAATAAGAATAAATACTATAAGAGTTTTGAGAAAACATCACATCCCCTAAACAAAGGTGATATGACTCTTTTTGTTAAAGAAAACTTAGAACTTTTAGTTTCAGGTCAAGAACATATATTATCTTTCTTAACAGAAAATATTGAAAAAATGTTCATAGCTAGAAATTATATCAACGATAATATCGCTGATGATAAACTTAAAAATATACTACTCCTACTTCTACAAAGTTATTTATTTAGTGCTAAAGATGCTTTACTAAGTCATGACGAAGTGTCTAATGTTTTAGGAATTTCTAAAAGAACATTAAATAAATATTTAGAAGAAAATGAAGACAAGATCACTGTAATTAAGAAGAATCCAAAAATATATACGCTTAGTGAAGACTTTTTAGCTAAAATATTTGAATAAAAAAATCTGGGAAACTACGAATCACTTTTGATTCACTTCCCAGATTTCTTTTTTGTATATACATGGTACTGATTCAAAAGTCCTAAAATTCAACAAAGTTCATATGAGAACTCATAGACGCAGTGGTTTATTGATATCTAAATTCGCTTTTTAAAAGCTTTTTAGATATCTAATAAACTGTGCGAGGGTGACTCAACAAAATCTTGTTTCTAGAAATCACGATTTTTGGGTCACTCCTAGTCTTCTTTAAACTTCACACCATTATCTTTCAGTTTTTTGATAATACCTACTCCGATACCATCTAGTTTTTTCAGTTCTTTTTCTGTATAACATTCGATAATTTCTTTATTATACAATTCTACATCGATAAACTTGTTCAATTGTTTTTCCATACCTTTGAAAATAGGATCTTCTCTCATAGCTTCTTTAGATACAGTCTTACGTCCTTCAACAATCAGACTTTGTTTTTTCTCTATATCTTCTCTATAGAATTTCTCTAGTAATTCATAATGATATTTATTAGTCAGATATTCTTTAGCAATACCTGCTGAAAAGGTCATTTCAAAATATTTTTCCTTATTGACACCTTTCACATTACCTGGATTTCCTACTATATAATCTAGAACTTTATTGAAGCCACCTTTAAATATATAACCTACATACTTATTAAGTTTTTTAAGTTTAGTCATATAGTAATGTGCTTCATCAAATTTTTCTTGATTTATGCTGAAGATAGTTAACAATAACAATGTAGCTTCTGAATCTTCATAGTCAAAGCAATCGATATGATCCATCAATGAACTTTCTCTATCCAGGCGAACATACATAAGCGTTAAGAGATCAATAACCTCATGGAAATCCGTTGGATTAGCCATCAGCATAAGTTCATACAGTTTCGCAGCTTCTTCATTCATCCCAGCCTCACTATAATATTCAGCCAGAACATCCGCTATTATCATCTGTTCGGCATCTTCATCATTATCTGAATACATGATATCCTCTTCCAACTCTACAGCCCTTTCTAGAGCATCTTTATTTTCCTCATGAAACTCACGTAAGGCACTAATTTTATCAACGACACTCATATTTCCTTCATCTATCGCATCAACAAGATCGCTAAGAGAAGCATCTACTTCATAATCTGAGTCAACCAAATTGTAAATACGCTCAAATACCTCCGTAGCCTCTTCCTTACTAGAAAAATGCTTCCCTTCTGTTTTCAAAAACTCTTTAAGCAATATTTCAAATTCTCTATCATGTTTTACCATAAGTCATCCTCCATACGTTCCATCTGGATATCAAACTCACTATCATCAGCGAACATTACACCGTTTAAATGTAAGTTCCTAATAGTCCCCTTACCTAAACCTTTTATTTTAAGAAATTCTGACTTCGTGATTTTCAAGAAATCTTCTTTTGTTAATAAAAAGTTCTCATGCATAATTTTTAATTCCGTATCTCTAATTGCCATAAACGATTTATCTCGTTTCATGTCAGCAACTGTTATTTCCTTACGGTCGGCATACTTATCCAGTTCGTCTCCAATTACATATTCACTTTCTCTCACATGCATAAGGAAATCAAAATAGTATTCTTTACTTATGAAATAATCAAATTTTATAACTGTATTAAGCGCTTCTACATACTTACAATCATCGTCTGTACTGAACTCTATCAGTTTAGGATTAGCAATTCTATCTAACACATCCGAAATGTATTTATTATTTTTTATCAATTTATTGTAAAACGCAACAGCCTCTTTCTCCTCAGCTTGCATCAAGTGATAGAAAACTTTTGATAATAGAACTACATCATCATTTTTACCACGTTTACTCAAAAGTTTGTAGTAGTAGTTAAGCATTCCAAAATCATTTAATATCAGACTGGCTACTATAAAATTATGATACATTGGTATTAAAAGCTCATCATCCATATCTAAAGCCATATAAAACGGCTGATATGCATCCCAAACTTTATTATAGAGCTTATTACCTAAATAAAATTCCGCAAGGTGGTGGCAAACTATTAGATGAAGGTAGTTAATCGGAAATAGTTTATCATCCACAAAACCTTCTTCAAAAGTATAGACCTCATCTTTTAGACGTAATAATGCTAATTCTATTTCATATTCTGTACAATCTTTACTAACAATTTTCCAGACTCTAGCATCTACATTATACTTACATAAAGCTATCGCGTCTTCAATATAAATCGCGTAGTCAGGATTATCTATATTCTCAATAAATTCTGTAAAAAGTCTCATCGATTCCTTGAAATCAGATTCAAGCTCTTTAGAAGAGAATTTAACCCTACTATAGCCATGATTAAGCTCGAAGTCCCTATAAGTTTTGTTTCTTATTCCTGTATATCCTATTTTATTGACAGGAAATTTTATAATTTTTTTATTATTCATGTCTGCCCCCTCCTTCTTTCTTGAGTAAATCTATAAAAATTACAGAGATTTTAACAATCAGCTTTTGTATAAAAATTTTTATAAAATTCACCCTTCCTTCAATTTTATTCTACACCATATTTTAATATAATACAAACATAACAATCAATAAATTGCTAAATATGAAGAATAAAAAATAATTTATGGTAGTTAACAGAAATAAAAAAACTTATCTCACATTTAATAAGATAAGTTTTTTAGCAACTTCACGTAATGACCTTCAATGATAAAATAAGGGAAATAAATAGTCGTTTTAACTCACGATTCACACATTTCATGCGTGTCTTAATATTAAATATTAAATATTAATATAAAAAGCCAATTGAACTACCACTTCAATTGGCTTTTGTGGTGGAATTTGATAGACATCATTCACTTCTTATAGTCTATCCCATGTTTTAGCTATTGCCCCAGCGTAAATCATCTTCACTTATGTCTAATATCAATTGATACCTTGCCCGAAAGGAGGTAGTGATATGAATACTAGTATTTTGCAAATTCTTATTAATTTATTATCAGGAATACTAATCCTAATATATAATATTATCCTCTTAATTTATATCAACTTACTTCTAGACACAGCTCATAAATTCCACTCTACACGTGATTTCCACCACTAATCTGATTAAAATAAAAATTAGGGCTTATATTAAAAAGTATTATTACTTCCTATTCACTTGTCTATACTTTATCACACATTTCTAGATCATGTCAAACAATTATCATTTAAAATCACTGTTCTTTTTTCTCTACAACTACCTTTTTTATTTTCTGTTTACATAATCTTAAAAATACAATTTTAATCTCAACATCAATAAGAAAACCTTTTCTAACATGACTTCTAGTGCTGTAATAAAGATAGGCTACTAGCTCCAAAAGGAGGTGATGAAATGAAGATAGACATTACCCAAATCCTTGTGAATTTATTATCAGGAGTTATACTTCTTTTAATAGAATACTATCTGCTAAAAGATAATCACAGGAAAAAGTAGCCATTTAGCTCACGACGCACATATTTCACTTGTGTGTGAATATTAAATATTAATATAAAAAGCCAATTGAACTAGCACTTCAATTGGCTTTCGTGATGAAATTTGATAGACATTTCCCATTCACTTTCCTATATTCTATCATACACCTTCTCTTATTGTCAATTATTTAGAAGAGCATCTCCTCCACTCTACAAACTCTTATTACTGTCCATTTTTAGTGTAATTAGCTTCTACCACTTCTTTTTGTTCTTTCCACCAAGATTCATTTTCCTCATACCAACGGATAGTGTCAGCTAGCCCTTGACGGAAGTTTGTGAACTGTGGCTTCCATCCTAATTCATCGCGTAATTTTGATGCATCTATTGCATAACGTAGGTCATGTCCTGCACGGTCATTCACATGCTCATATGCATTCTTATCTTTACCCATTAGCTCAAGGATTAACTCAATAACAGTTTTGTTATCCTCTTCTCCATCAGCACCGATTAGGTAAGTTTCTCCAATTCTACCTTTTGTTAAGATAGTCCAAACTGCTGATGAATGATCTTCTGTATGAATCCAGTCTCTTACATTCTTGCCTTCCCCATATAGTTTTGGTGTTATTCCTGACAATATGTTAGTTATTTGTCTAGGGATAAACTTCTCAATATGTTGATATGGTCCATAGTTATTTGAACAGTTAGAAATAGTTGCCTTAAGTCCAAACGAACGCACCCACGCTTTTACAAGTAGATCCGAACCTGCTTTTGTTGATGAGTATGGGCTTGATGGATTATAAGGTGTTTCGGCTGTGAACTTCTCTCCCACTCCTTCACCTTTTCCTGGTAAGTCTTCACGTAAAGGAAGATCTCCGTATACCTCATCTGTAGATACGTGGTGATATCTAACATCATACTTACGACATGCTTCGATTAAAGCATATGTTCCAATAATATTCGTATGTAGAAATGGATATGGATCTTTTAGCGAGTTATCGTTATGAGATTCAGCTGCATAGTGAACTACAGCATCAGTCTTACTGATTAGTTTATCTACCAGTTCAACATCTGTAATATCACCAACAACTAACTCGAATCTATCTTCTGGAAGTCCAGAAAGATTCTCTCTATTTCCCGCATAAGTCAATTTATCCAAGACAGTCACATGAATATCTGGATGATTATTTATAACATAATGTACAAAGTTAGAACCGATAAATCCAGCTCCACCTGTTACTATAATATTCTTCATTTTATCTACCTTTTCAAACCTTAAATTATTTCACTAATTTATTATACCAATCGAAATTTAATCCCATCTCTTTTTTTATAAATTCATAAGATCTTTTTGGGACTAACGACTGTAATATCTTAAGCTCTAAATCAATCTTATCCTTAAACAATGTTAATTCCTCTTCTTCTTGAAATATAGATATAGAAAACATTAATGAATATATACTCTTTCTTATACTAGATAGTTTTTTCCCTTTTGTTTGATTAATATGATGGTTTGTTCCAGCTAGTCTCTTAACATCTTCTGAATACGGCAATTTATCTATGAATTTCATAAAATTATCATCTATTGGAATCGAGGTACTAGTGCAATAAAATCTCTCATTATGTGCTGTAATATTCCTATAAATACCCAGAATTTCTAGTATTCTAGAAAAATTAACACTGTTTATAAGCAATCCTCCATCTCCAGCTATATTAAATTTTTCTAATATTTTTTCTTTAACTTCATCTATTTGTATATTAAAATATTTACCAACACTTCCAAATGTCATAATATTCATTAAAACCCACATTGGGAGATATGTATGTTCATCTATATATTTTTTTATATATGCTTTCTTTTTCCTTTGCCTACCTATATTTGAATAAATCATTGTCATAATCTCATCATAGACAGTGTCATTTGTATATCTCTTTTTCTTAGGCTTCAAATACTTAAGAGTGGCTACATCATACTCTGTTCCAGCTATAACTGTATATCTATAGCCACTTTTTTCTTCTATTTCTTCGACACTAAAAGCTTCTCTATTATAATAAATTCTTCGTAAATACTCATTCTCCTTATGCAAAGTTTCAGCAATTGCTTTGTTCTGACCATAATTGGTGTGAATATCATAGAAAGATTGAATTATAGCGTGTTTTAATTTTTCCTCGATAATTAATATTTCTTCTAAAAAAATTAACCTTAATTTCCTATCGAATTGATATAATGCCTCAAAATACTCTGGTATAGTTCCTAAAATATAGTAATCCTCATTTATATTAGCTCCTGCTGGATAATTACCCCTATTCTCCAAAAATGGATTTTTATAAGCATTTATTAGATTATAATGACTATACTTTTCAAGTATTTTTTTACTGGATTGTTCTATAGTCATGCCCCTTTTCACTAATAAATCTATTCTCTCTGTTTGAGTCTTATATATTTTCTCCATAAATGATCATTCTCCTTTTATTAGAAAAGCCCCCACTGTGTACACAGCAGGGGCTTCTATTCGATCTGTATGTTCAGTATATCATACATTAAATAAAACTACAATAAAAATTCATTATTTTTTAAGTGATATTCTTAATTACACTTCCCCATACACAAAATCATTGTTCTTTTCAAATTCTTTAAACGTAGGAAGGTTTCTATCTTTCTCTGAAATAATCGCTTTTGATAAATCAATCTGCCAATCAATCCCAAGATCTTTATCATCGAATGCAATCCCTGCATCTGCTTCTGCATTATAATAATTATCACACTTATATATGAAGTTAACATTAGGTGTTAGAGTCGCAAAACCGTGGGCAAAACCCCTAGGAACTAAAAGTTGTCTTCTATTATGTTCTGAAAGGATAAAACTCTCCCACTGTCCATATGTAGGACTTCCTTTTCTAAGATCCACAACCACATCTAATACTTTCCCAGTCACTACACGAATAAGTTTTGTCTGTGCAGTATTACCTCTTTGAAAATGTAAACCACGAACAACACCAGCTTCAACTGATAACGAATGATTGTCTTGAACAAAGTTAAAATCTATGCCTAATTTCTTATACTTCTCTTCAGAATAACTCTCCATGAAAAATCCACGATGATCACCAAAAATATCTGGCTGTATTATTTTTACATCTTTTAATTTTGTATCAAAAACTTTCATCCCAAACTGCTCCTATCCCATGATTAGACAAATTCTTTTCATTCTTAATTATACTGTATTTAGTGGTTTATTTCTAATGGAAATTTTAGTAGCTTCCTCCAACAATCACAAACCTTAATAAATAAAGTTACAGAAAAGATATCATTTCTATGAGATTTCAGACTAAAAGTTGTCATCCCTCAAACAAAATTCCTCATTTATTTTTATAATTATCAGGATTATAACTTTCAATATTTGAAAATAGTCTTTTTCATGCTCCTCGAGATCTATAGGGTTGTTCCCATGGGAATATTTGTTTCTTAATGCAGGTGCATTATCAAACAAGCGATCATTTAATAAAAAGTTCAAATATTCTTGTTCTTGTCTTGAAAACAACTTCGATTCACAAACCACTTTCCCATTTAAAATAAGTGAATCTAATACAGAGCTATTTTTATAATAATTAATACATATCACTTTATTGTAATAAAAGTCCTTAAGAATTTTAGTAATGTCTTCTTCAAGGCGTATGTATCCATGTTCATTTTTATAGATGATATTTTTTTCAATCAATAAATTGATTAGAACTCTATTATAATCTGGAAAATCAGATATTAAAACATCCTCATTAATTATTAATTCTTCAAAGTTAGAGTATCCTTCTTTATTTTCAATATATCCCAACTGAGATTGATCTGAAAATAAATATTCCGAGATATTTAATAATTCTCGATCTTCTATATATCCATACTTTTTCTCCAAAAAGCTAGGTATATTCTCTATTATAGGACTATTTCTAGAAATCTCCAATAATTCTCGATCTATTTCTCCATTTTCAATATAAGTATTAAACTGCCTTAATATAGAATCTATCTCCGAACATATAGTTCTTACTTTCTCCAAAAATGTAGAGTTCTCTGATGGTATTGAAAGAGTAAATCCTTCCACGCCAAACTCATTCCACAAATACTCTTCAAAAAATCATTTAAATATATCCTCCAATCTCTTATCAAACTCTGAAAGAACCTGACAATACAACTTAATTTGCATTAAAGATAACATATTCTTAATATTAAAAGCTATTCCTATATTATACCTTTTCGTTCCTTTTACACCTGCAAATTTTTCTAAAAATCCAAGTTCATATTCTTTCGATGGAAAAGTTGATCTAATATGATAATCCACATATTCAAATAGATATATAAAATTATTAAGTAATGTAGCATTATCCAAGTTGTCTTTTACCCATAATCGACTATAAGTTACCTTATAATTTAATAAATCTTCATCATAAACGCGGATAGCTTCGTTAATATCAGAAAAACTAACTGTTAAATTATATGAAAAACCAGATTCACTGATACTATCTTTTTCAAAAATCTCTGAGTACCTTCTTTTTGCCTTCAAACGAATCTTATCAGGAATAGGAAACTCTTTTCGACTTCGTGATTCATACAAAAGTTTAAGATAATTAGGATTAGCTCCTTTTGAATTAATATAATTCTCAATTATAGTTAGCTGATCTTTTAATAATAACGACTCAGGAATATAATACTTTATTTCTTTTTGTACCAAATAATGTTTTATCAGAGCCTCTGCTGTTAGTGTCGAATATTTCATATAATCGCTAATCTCATTATCATAATATTTTACAATAACTGGATGAATTAATATTAAATATACTGAAACATTAAACTCATATAAAATACTCAAAAATTCTTCATTCTTAACTCTTTCGTAAACTTTGAAACGAGAAAACAATCTCCAAAAATCCTCTTGATATTGCCTACTAATTTTATTATAGAAAGATTTAATTGTTAAAATATCGAGATTGTAAAAATACTTAGCAATAATCGGGGTAAAATTTTTAACTTTTGATTTTAAATCACAATAATATACATCATTCCATATATTTAATCTCCCCTGAGAATCAAATAGCAGAGAAATATTATACAATTCAAGAATATAATTTATATCATCATGACTATTATTTTCATCAAATGAATTAATTACTTTCTCAGCTTTTTCTAAATACCAACCTATACTCATATCATTATCACTATAATATTTAACTCCATTATATAAACTGCTCATCTATTTTACCTCTTATAAATTTTATTAAACTGTCTCACCTGTACGATTAATTATATTAATTTCTTTTTCTACTATTTATTATTCTTGTCATTACCTCTATTGCTAATTCATAAAATTCTTTATAGTTTCCCCTTTGATTAATTAACCCCTCTGCATCACTCTTACTTTTTCTAGAATCTATGATTTCTACATTATAAGTCTGCAGCATAATTTTTATTTCGGATTCTAATTCTTCTTCCATACAATAAAAATATGTTTTCGCAAATTTAAAGTGTCTTTTCTTAAAACTTAATAGCCACCATAGATTAACTTCTACTAAATTGAAACTTATCAATAATTATCAAACCTTCAATTTTATGATTTGAAAAGTGATAACTGATGACTTGAATGTCATTTTCATGAATACAATTAATCCAACAAACATCACCTTCTTTAAGTCAAAATTCGTAAAAACTAAACCAAATTGGTTTAGTTCGTTATACGAAAAAAGTGGACGATTGTCCACAAAAAAAATTTTGTTAATCTGAATCTAAATTAAAATCATTTAAAGTATACTTAGGTTGCAATTCAGAAATTTTAACCTCATCAATTAGAAGTGTTTCGTTTATTCTTTTTTCAGGTTTTAGCCAGTCACTATTCCATAACATCGTATTCTCACCAGCAATTTTTTTGGAGAGTAAATTTTTATATACTTTTTTCCTATCAGATCTAACTGAAATATTTTGGATCCATATCTCTACTAAATCTGCATTAGGTAAATCGTCAAATTTTTTAAGAATACTATTTATTATGATATCCACTTTATTTTTATCATCTATGAATTTCAAAAGTGTATGTAGAATAGCTACGCAACTTTGAACAGTTCGAGGGTTTTTTACCATTATAGATGTAAGTATACTAATGAGTTGTTCATTATCTGATATTTGATTATTTTGTGGATCTAGTATAGAAATTCTATTTACATAATAATCATTCAACGCTTTAACCAATTGACCACAGTTTGGATATTTATCACCTAATATTTTTATTTCTATTAAATGTTTTTGAAGATTCAGTTTATAAAAATGCTTCTTTTTTAGAGTTAATTTATTGCCTATTCTTCTCAAAGAATTATTATATTCTATCATAGCGGCATTTTTAGTATTCCAGTATAACTTATCTGGCTTAATCGCATCTAAAATAAGATCATCAGACAGAAAAGTCTTCTTTGAATTAATCTTTAAATTCAACTCTAAAAGGACTTCCGATAGTAATTTCATCAATCTCTCTGCCGTATCTTTCTTATTAGCAAATATTCTATAATCATCTCTATATCTTAAAATTTTGAACTCTTTGAGTGATTCTGAATTAGCTGAATCTAATAATCTAGTATCGGCATATCCTAACACAAGCTCTGCAATCAAATCCATTAATACAGTACCTTGTGGTATCCCATTTGTTTGGCGTCCTTGTAAGGATTGAATTTTATTATCAATTAGATTCCCTAGCCCTGTATCCCTATTCTGCTTTGCCCATTCTTTCCCATGCAAAGCCCACGCTATTGTATGAGTGTATATTGATGGGTAGCAATCTGTTATGTCAGTATGAATACAATAATTAAAATCTAAAGCGAGTTTTATATGAGCTTGTTCAAGATTTTCCCACCAGGATAAAATTTGTTCAGATGCATCATTTCTTGCAGATGTTGATTCTACAGGAATAGAAACACAGATAACCCTATCATCCTTTTGAAATTCGGAGAATCTAGTTTTAATTTGTTCCCAATTCTCCCTCTTAGTCAGAGTATTAATAAAATCAACATAAAGTACAGGATGGATTAATATAAACGGTCGCCAAGAATATGCACCGTCCTTATTAGCCATTATTCTTAAATTTGCATCCATTATCTCCTTTAGTAAAATAATGTTCAAATTAGGATTATCCTTTTTTTGTTTTGCAGAATACTGAATGTCTGAAAGCTGAGATCTTCCTATAATACTCTCTGCATTTCTAATAATAGCGTCTAAATCAATATAATCGGGTAACGGAATATTACAATACGATTCAGATTTTAGGAAAAATGTTCTAGCTTCAATCTCAGTCATATCCAAAATGTATTTTCTGGGCATCTATCTATCCTCCCTAAAAGTTTTCTTAGGTTCTCCCATAAATTCAATCACCTCTTTCTTGAAAATGATTTTATCTTCTTTTATTACTTCTGGTAAATAACCTTTAAAATAACTAAGTGGTGTACTTAAATCTGAACGTGGTACTTTTATACTTTGTTTTGAAGATCTTTCTAGCCCATCACTTGTTTTTACAGTGTATCTGGCAACTAAAGTTATTGGATCAACAAGCTCATCTCTACTAGCTTTTTGACTTGAAGTTACTTCTTCACTATTTACATCTACTGCTGCAGCAAACGGTACTTGTGATGTTTCAGTTAAAACAAATACTGTTAATGCAACAGTTATAGTTTTTTGCAATTTATTCATAATACACTTTTTCTCCTAATGTTTCTATCATAATAATTGTTTTGATATTGTATATCAAATATCCCTTATCTGTCAAAAGAAAACATATTCATCCCTTTATATTAGTTTTTATAACATATTTATAATAGAGAATTAATTTTAACATTTAAAAGATATTTAATAATTTATTATTGATAACATATGTAATTCCTCTGTATTGTTCAAGAAATATTTATTAATTATTTATAAACGCACTTCTCTTTTAATAAATAATCTAATTTACTAAATATCTATAAAATACATCTGAAAAATGTTATAATAAACCTAGTAAATAAGAAGTAAGCCTAATATAGAACCAATAAGTTTAGATTTAAAATTAAGATATAAAAACTTCTATAGATGGCCTACTCAATACAAAGAGTACCAGAACTAAAATTCACTTGAAGGATACTCACGGCTATAACTACTTGGGCGAAAGTAATGTTCGAACGTTTCCTCCTATGAACAGTGAATATGCATTACTCGGTGAACCTTCCTTTTCACCCAAAGATATTGAATATCATCTAACTGGATATACTTTCACATGGCGCTATATGTTCAGTTTCTCATAATTTTATAGAAGATGCATCGAAATCTCTTTTAAATATATTTGATGAGTATAATATTGGCGTTTATGACTTCAATAATATTGATAATATTATTGATCAGATTGTTGACAAAACGACAAGAATATCGATGTAAATATTGATATTTTTGTCGTTTTTCAAAAAAATAAGACTTATGGCTAAATATCAGTAGTATTAAGGGAGGATTACACCTCGCTTAGTGCTATTTGTTTTCATATTTTGAACGTAACAAGACAATCAAGCGTACGACTGTACTTTGGCGTTTCCTCTATATTGTGCATATCTACATCCATGATTTTGTTTTGAGTCTGCGAAGCTACGCTCTACTGTTTCTTTTCTTCTTTTATACAGTATTTTTCCTTCTTTTGATATACCGTCTTAACCTAGCTTCATCATAATAATCTGCATTTTTTATGGAGTCTTATTATTTTCCTCTCGTTTTTTTCATCACTTTTATATTGTTTATGCCCATTTCTATCAACACTTCTATATCTAAATATTTCTCCTGTTCGTTTATCTACAAATATATCTTTTTCAGGTAAGTATTTAAAATATTTTTTATCTTTTGATTTTGAGAATCTTCTATATCCTATTATTGAAAATATATTTTTTTATCTAACTGTTTTAGTATATCTAGAGAATAATATCCACTATCTAACGCAACTTTACCAGGTATTAATCCAAAGTTTTTTTCTATCTGATTTAATCTTTCTATATATGGAACGCTATCATGGACGTTACCTGGAGTTATATGGCAGTCTATAATAATATTATTTTTCCCATCTACTGTTCGATAGGAAAAATCCATAAAGCCTTCTTCTTTATGATCTCTGTGATAATAACCACTATCCGAGTCAGTAGTGTTAATTCGTTGTCTTTTTAGTTCTTCTTTTTCTTTATATTCAAAAGGCTTTTTTCCTATTTTTTTCTCTCTTCATTTATTTCTTTTTCTAGGTCTAATTTTCTTTCTTTTATTTTCTTGCTAATATTTCTTTTTGTTTGCGTTAGCTTTAATGTGTGTTGAATCAGTAAAAAATTCAGTACCACCTACTAATTTTTTATCAATTACTTCGGCTACTTTTCTTAAAAACTGATTTGTAGAAACTATTTCTAATAACATCAGTAATATTATTTCAGATTTGATATTTTCTTCTTTATTAAATCACTGTATATACTTATAGTATAACATTTTAACAATTTTCCTTATTAAAATAGATTGTCAGTTAATGATTTTTTTCCTAATATTTATCTCATTTTATTCCATTTAGAATCTTTCGAATAATTAAGAAAATCTAAATTAAATAATATAAAAACTTCATTTAAAATCTTTAAAAATAAAGTTCATATATATTTATATGTTTTGGAATTCATAAAATATATATAACTTTTATTATGCTCAAATATATATATTCAAATTTGTGTTTCAAACACAGAACTTCACCTTAATTTCTCATTTTTATATTCATAATACAGTAAACATTAACTTTTTTGAAATTTTTATATCAGGTTTATTAACTATCAAAAAACATATCTATTGATATTTCCAAGATTTATTGATACAATGAAATTAATAAAAAATTTAGAGATACATATAGAAAGGATATTTTCATATGAAAAATAATTATGTAGTAACAGCTGTTATTGATGATTCTAACGAACCATATCTATCTGCAATTTTTGAAGAAAAAGAAAACGGTCGTGAATTAATTAATATTATTCAAAATTCAAAAGTAAGTAAAGAAGTAAAAGAGGATCATATAAAATTATTTATTGCTAGAATTCAAAACTGTAGTGTTTCTGACTTACCTGATTTAACAAAATTTTTAAAAACAAATGTTCATGTTTTAGAAGCTAAAAAGAAAATCTCTAATGATGATATTACTTTAAAATTAGATATATAATCTTATTTAAATAAGGATAACCCCTTTTAATGATTCCTATACTTTATGGTTCTTGTCAATTTGGGGAATGGGAAAAAATCACTCTAGAAATCTCTAGGCAGCATTTTGCTGCTTAGATCTTTTCTTACTTCCACTATGTTTAACATTATTTTTATATTCAGAAACAAATAATCTAGATATAATTAAAATGCGTAGTTTGAAATTACTAAATCTAGTGGTACCCATGCGATACTTTCTAGTAGTTTTATTTTATTATTTAATCCCTCTAATGGACCTTTAGAATTACTCATTTTTAACAACGTTAAGCATATATTCTTTAGGTTTAATCACTATATATAGTATACATTCTAGTCAAATAACAATAAAGTTAGAATATATATAAAGTAAATTAGTTTATAGAATTATATATAATATTCAACTGTTAAATATTCATTAGCACAACAGACTATTCTGCTTTTCTTTTGCAACTCTTTAATAACCATTGACCCTGGATGTTTAAATTTATTGTTTAGCCCCGAAGAATTAAGGAAAATAGGTGTCAATCTAAAATTATACAATATACGACTATTCCAATTATTATTTGCCCCATGATGAGGTAATAAAAATATACCCGTTTTACATACTTCCTTATCATAGCGTTTTATAAAATCATCATAGTTTTGTGTTTTCGCCTTTGTTTTAAACGAAATATCTCCTGTTAGCATTGTTCCAAAGCAAGGCATTCCAATATAACCTCCAAATCTCATCCCATTATCTAACATTAAATAAATCCCACCTATTTCTCTTTTTATAGGAGCATGATATAAACATAAACTAGATTGATTCTGCTTAGAATTGTTATACTTGCTTGAGCAATAAGTAGAATAAATCCTTCTCAAACCTGCTTTAGCAGCATTCAGTTTTAGTTTTAATAACGCCTCTAAATCTTTACAGTTATTATTGCTTATAAGATTATCTATATCTGATATTATAGTATTAGTATTAACTCTTATTCTAGCGTTATAAAACTTAAATATCCATTTCCCCTCTACAGAAAGAACCGTATTTCCGATTTCCTTTATCTTAGTATTTGGTAATCTATAGCCATCGATATCAAGAAAATCTCCTATTCTAATTTCATTAAAATCCTGTTCATCAGCCCTTTCATCTTTGATTTTTTCACTAGTACTCACAAGAACTATTTCTTCAACATCATCTAAAGTTGCACCATTTCCATAAATATATGCCATCAGTAATAAATAGTCCTCTTTCCCCCTATAATATGGTATAAAAATTCTTTTTATTTTGGATACTTTATTAAATAAATCTGGTAATCCATTTATATGATCGTCATCAAAATGAGAGATAACCAACATATCTATTACCTCACCTTTTGTAATATGTTGATTTATAGCTCCAGAAATATTATTACCTCCACAATCATAAATGAACTTAAATTTTTCTCCTTTACTTCGGTAAATTTCCCCTATATAAAATAATCCTTGACCAGCATTGCATAATTTAAACTTAGACATCATTTTCTTCTCTCCTTTAATTATCTATTCAATCCCTCTTTCTCTACATTGAAAACCCTTTTCAATTACTACGTGCATATCGTAATATTTATAGTCTACAAGACGCCACAAAAGATTACATCTTTACCCTCTGCTTCTTCTAAATATTTTTGATACATTTCAATATTCATAGCGTCATTGATTAGGTAGTGTGATTCACTTCCATATTTCCAATCTACTAATCTTACTATTTCTCAACACTACTCAAAAACTTCTCTAACGCTTCTTGCCATATTGGGATTTCAAATCCTGTTTTCTTAGTTTTTTCTAAATTCATAATTGAGTATTTTGGTCTATTTGCTTTTTGTGGAAAATCCTTAGATTCAATCGGTACTACTTCTACTTCTTCATCTTTTAGAATTTCTTTTGCAAATTCATACCATGAACAGCTGTTATCATTTGATAAATGATATGTTCCATATTCTACATTATTTTCTAGTGAATAAACCATGAACTCTGCCAATGTTTTTGTCCACGTTGGTCTTCCGAATTGATCTGCTACAATTGTTAATCTATCACGATCTTTAGCTAATCTTTGCATTGTATATACAAAGTTGTTTCCATACTCTCCAAATACCCATGATGTACGAATTATATAGTATTTTTCTAATAATTCTCGTACTGCATTTTCACCTTCTAATTTTGCTCGACCATATTCATTTTGTGGATTAGTTGCATCTTCTGGTAAATATTCTGTTTCAGAAGTCCCATCAAAAACATAATCAGTACTAATATACACAAAAGTTGCTCCGCATTCTTTTGCTGCTAAAGCAAGATTACGCGTTCCTTCTGCATTTACTTTGTGATTATCTTCACGACCAACATCCTCAGCATTATCAACGGCTGTATATGCTGCACAGTGATAAATTACACTAGGATTTAATTCCTTAACATATCTACTAACCAAGTCTTTATCTGTTATGTCTAATTCTTTTGTTGTTGTAGCTACGTAAGAAATATCTCTTGAATCTAAAAGGTTTCTTAATTCACTACCTAGTTGTCCATTACTACCTGTAATAAGTATCATTATATTACCTCCTAATAAAAAGCGGAAGTTACTCCGCTTCTTTATTACTGTCCATTTTTAGCGTAATCAGCTTCTACTGCTTCTTTTTGTTCTTTCCACCAAGATTCGTTTTCTTCATACCAACGGATAGTGTCAGCTAACCCTTGACGGAAGTTTGTAAACTGTGGCTTCCATCCTAATTCATCGCGTAATTTAGACGCATCTATTGCATAACGCAGGTCATGTCCTGCACGATCATTCACATGCTCATATGCATTCTTATCTTTACCCATAAGCTCAAGGATTAACTCAATTACAGTTTTGTTATCCTTTTCTCCATCAGCACCGATTAAGTAAGTTTCTCCAATTCTACCTTTTTCTAAAATAGTCCAAACTGCTGATGAATGATCTTCTGTATGAATCCAGTCTCTCACATTCTTACCTTCACCATATAGTTTTGGTGTTATTCCTGACAAGACATTAGTTATTTGTCTAGGGATAAACTTCTCAATATGTTGATATGGTCCATAGTTATTTGAACAATTAGAAATAGTTGCCTTAAGTCCAAAAGATCGCACCCATGCTTTTACTAGTAGATCTGAACCTGCTTTTGTTGATGAGTATGGGCTTGATGGATTATAAGGTGTTTCAGCTGTGAACTTCTCTCCTACTCCTTCGCCTTTTCCTGGTAAATCTTCACGTAAAGGAAGATCTCCATATACCTCATCTGTAGATACATGGTGATATCTAACATCATACTTACGACAAGCTTCTATTAAAGCATATGTTCCAATAATATTTGTATGTAAGAATGGGTATGGATCTTTTAGAGAATTATCATTATGAGATTCAGCTGCATAGTGCACTACTGCATCAGTCTTACAAACAAGTTTGTCCACCAATTCAGCATCTGCAATGTCACCAACCACTAACTCAAATCTATCTTCTGGAAGTCCAGAAAGATTCTCTCTATTTCCAGCATAAGTCAATTTATCCAAGACAGTCACATGGATATCTGGATGATTATTTATAACATAATGTACAAAGTTAGAACCGATAAATCCAGCCCCGCCTGTTACTATAATATTCTTCATTATTTTACCTCGTTAAAATATTTATTCTTCTATACTATATATGGAGAAAACTCCACCAACATAAAGTGGCAGAGTTTTATAATAAAAATCAAAATACCGCTAGTTATTATATCTCTCCATATACGAAATCATTATTTGCTTCATATTCTTTAAATGTAGGATGTTTAGCATCTTTTTCTGATGTAATAGCTTTTGATAAATCAATCTGCCAGTCAATTCCAAGCTCTTTATCATCGAATGCAATCCCTGCATCTGCTTCTGCATTATAATAATTATCACATTTATACATGAAGTTAACATTAGGTGTTAAAGTCGCAAAACCATGAGCAAATCCTCTAGGAACTAAAAGTTGTCTTCTGTTGTGTTCTGAAAGGATAAAACTTTCCCACTGACCATATGTTGGGCTCCCTTTTCTCATGTCGACAATAACATCAAGAACTGCTCCTGTCACTACACGAATAAGTTTTGTTTGAGCCGCATTTCCTCTTTGGAAATGTAAACCACGAACGACACCAGCTTCAACAGATAATGAATGATTGTCCTGTACAAAGTTAAAATCTATACCTAGTTTTTTATACTTCTCTTCTGAATAACTCTCCGTGAAAAATCCACGGTGATCACCAAAAACATCTGGCTCTATTATTTTTACATCTTTTAATTTTGCTTCTATTACTCTCATTATTATAACTCCTGTTCAACTATACGTAACATATACTGTCCGTAATTATTTTTCTTCAACGGTTGTGCTAACTTAATCAATTGTTCTCTATCGATGTATCCCATACGATAAGCTATTTCTTCTAAACATGCAACTTTAAGATTTTGACGTTTTTCTATTGTTTCAATAAAATTACTTGCTTCTAGTAATGATTCATGTGTTCCTGAATCTAACCATGCATATCCTCGTCCTAAAAGTTCTACATTTAATTCACCTTTTTCTAAATACGCTTTATTCACGTCTGTTATCTCTAACTCTCCTCTTAGAGAAGGTTTAATATTCTTAGCAATATCTACTACTTTGTTATCATAGAAATATAAACCAGTTACTGCATAATTAGATTTAGGCTTTTCTGGTTTTTCTTCGATTGATACGGCCTTCATTTCCTTATCAAATTCAACAACCCCAAATCTCTCTGGATCATGAACATGATACCCAAATACTGTAGCACCACTTGGACGACCAGCAGCACGTTGTAGCATCTTACTAAGTCCTCCACCATAATATATATTATCTCCAAGAATTAAGCATACAGAATCATCACCGATAAATTCTTCTCCAATGATAAATGCCTGAGCTAATCCATCCGGACTTTCTTGAACTTTATATTCAATATTTAAACCTAACTCATTACCATTTCCAAATAACTCCTCAAAACGTGGAGTATCTGTAGGTGTAGATATTATCAAGATGTCTTTAATTCCCGCAAGCATTAAAATAGACATCGGATAATAAATCATTGGTTTATCGTATATTGGCATCAATTGTTTTGATACCGCCTTTGTAAGAGGATATAGACGTGTCCCGCTTCCTCCTGCTAATATTATTCCTTTCATGAAAATCACATCCTTATTTTAGAATAGTTTATTTTTCTTAATTATATCTTTCTTATCTTTATATATTACTTTAAAAGTGTTCTAATTTCTCTAATATTTATAGTTCTTAATACAACATTCATTATAACATACGTAATACCGCCGACTCCAATATAAATTAACAGTCCAACTACTCCCTCTAATCCTAACATATATTTACATAGCATAATAGCTATGAACATTAGAAGGGATGCACTAATAATTTTTATTAAATCAATATTAAATAATAGATTCTTATTAATAATATTACGACTATAATACCATTGAATAGCGAATACTAAAATTTCAACAACTACAGATGTTATACTCGCTCCGATATATCCTAAAAACGGAATAACTACTATATTAACAACTACACTGACAAAAGCAGGAATCGTCGTCGACAGCATAAATTCTCTATTTTTATTTCTAGCTACTAAAACTTGATAACCAAGGATATTTGTCCAACCAATGAACATAAGATTAAATACGATAATGTACAAAACATACTTAACATCTTGGAAATTCTCTCCTAAGAATAGTTTTACAAACACTTCATTAACCGCAATTAATCCAAAAATCATTGGAAAAATTATCAAATTATATAATATAAATGAAAATCTTACCATATTCTGTGCTTCTTTTTCTTTTCTTTCAGAAAGAAGGTTCGCTACCCTAGGAAGCATAACAGCACCTAATGAACTAACTACAGTAATAAGAATACTCGTTAGCTTCTGACCTTGTTCATAAATCCCAACATCCGAATACGATCCTAAAATACCTAATAACGTTTTGTCCAATACCACATAAAGCGAGATAGCAACCTGCGGTAAAAATAATAAGACAATTGGATGTAGGTTTTTCTTTATAGTTTTTTTGTTAAAAGAAGGTTGTTTTATAAATTTCTTTGCTGGTACCCACATTACAAATTGTCCTAGAAAATCGAATAAAACAATTAGAAATGCATAAAGATATAAATCTTCACTACTTTTAACAAAGGTAAAAATACTAATTACCCCAGATAATTTTACAACAGTATTTCTTAGTGTTATCTTCTTAAAATCTTCTTTTCCAGTGAATAGCCATGAAATATCAATCATCTTTGAAAATAAAACAACACCTAATATTATAGGTATTATTCCACCCATATTGGGAATACTAATGACCACTATCACATACGCAATAATTGCAAACAAACTCGCAATAAGTTGTATTGCATAAATATTCCAAAATGTACTACTAACATCACTTGCAGCAGCAATTTGCTTCGTACCATAAACCGCAACTCCTAACATCGCAAATAAGGAGAAGTAATTTACAATAGAACTGTAAAATACATAATTACCTAAATCTTTACTAGTAAAAATCCTTGTAACATATGGAACTGTGATTATAGGAAGGATTATCGTTAATATTTGATACGAAAGATTGTATAAATAATTTTTTATTACTTTCATTATATTTCCTTTTATATTATATTTATTCTATTAATAAACTTTCAACTCGTTTAGTTTCAGATACTAAATCAAATCCTTTTTCTAATATATTTTTCTTAACTATAGTTGTATCGATTCTTTTTTCTTTTTGTAGTTCTAATATTTTTTCAGCCCATTTAATTGGAGAATCACTTAATGAAAGATAATGATAATTCGAATTTACTATAACCTCAGGTGGAATGACATCTGAAGCGAGTATAGGGACCCCATTTGCTTGAGCTTCCAATAGAACTACTCCCAAACCCTCAAATCTTGACGGGAATATAAAAAGATCAAACATACTATACAAGTCCTCAACATCACTTCTCATTCCTAGAAATTCTACTTTATTCCTTATCCCTAGCTCTTTTGCTTGTAATTCTAGTTTAGTTTTATCTCCTCCACCGACTAAGAATAATCTTGTATTATCTTGTTTTTTCACGAGTTCAGCAAATATTTCTAAGATGAATTCCTGATTTTTTTGATAATCTATTCTACCTATATGCCCTATGACTAACTCTTTATCACTTATATCAAATCTTTTCCTATATTGTTCCCTCACGTTTGAATTAAAAATATACTTTTCTACATCTATTGCATTTCTAATCCACTTAGTTTTTTCATATATCTTTTTAGGGAACATCCATTCTTTAGCTTCATCACTACACGCCCAAAAATCAGTAGCATGTTTGTAGATAAAAGGACGATGTATTTTATGAATAAAGGTAAGTAACTTTTTATTTGAACCAGCATTATGAGAATGTATTATAATTTTTTTTATTCCGTATTTTTTAGCATATATAATCGGTTCAATACTTATTATCGCCTGTAAATTAACCCATATTGCATCATATTTTCTAGAATTTTCCTTGAAAAATGTTTTTAATTTTTTCCTATACAAAATAAAATTATTCCTTTTTCTAGGTATATTATGATAGATTATTGAATTTTTAGAAAGTCTCTCAAAGTCTTCCGAAAAACCAACTTTCTCATTATCTCCAAATAACAAAAAATCAAAATGAAAATTATCTTTATTCATATGTTTATAAAGATTCAATATAACTTTTTCCGTTCCACCTAGATTAGGAGTTAATCCTAATATTAAAATCTTTTGCATATATTCGCATCACTTTCTTATTTATTCAATTCCTCTCTTACTACATTAAGAGCTCTTTCGATTACTACGTGCATATCATAATATTTATAATCTGCAAGACGACCACAGAAGATAACATCTTTACCTTTTGCTTCTTCTAAGTATTTTTGATACATTTCATTATTTTTAGCATCATTAATTGGATAGTACGGTTCATCTCCACGTTTCCAATCTACTGAGTACTCACGTGTAATAACTGTTTTTTCTTGAGTACCTTTTTCGAAATGTTTGTGCTCGATAATACGAGTGAAAGGAACTTCGCGTTCTGTGTAGTTCACTACAGCATTACCTTGGTAATTCTCTTCATCTAATACTTCATGTTCAAATCGAAGACTTCTATATTCTAATTCTCCGTATTTATAATCGAAGTATTGATCAATCATTCCTGTAAATACTACTTTTTTCGCACTTGCTTCTAACTCTTCACGGTTTTCAAAAAAGTCTACATTTAGTTCTACTTCGATTCCTTTTAACATGTTTTCGATAATAACATTATATCCACCGATTGGAATACCTTGGTATCGATCGTTAAAGTAGTTGTTATCAAATGTGAAACGTACTGGAAGACGTTTAATGATAAATGGTGGTAGTTCTGTAGCACTACGTCCCCATTGTTTTTCTGTATAACCTTTAATTAAAGTTTCGTATACATCAGTTCCAATAAGTTTAATCGCTTGTTCTTCCAAGTTTTTAGGTTCACTGTCTTGCAGATGAGCTGTTTGTTCGGCGATTTTAGCTTTTACTTCTGCAGGAGTTTTTGTCCCCCATAATCCATAGAAAGTATTCATATTAAAAGGTAGATTATATAATTTACCTTTATAATTTGCTACTGGTGAGTTAATATAGTTGTTAAACTCAGCAAACTGATTCACATAATCCCAAACTTCTTTATTAGAAGTATGGAAGATATGCGCACCATATTTGTGTACGTTGATTCCTTCAACGTTCTCACAATAGATGTTCCCACCAATGTGGTCACGTTTATCTATTACTTTTACTTTTTTTCCTTGTTTTGTTGCTTCATGAGCAAAGATTGCACCTGACAATCCAGCTCCTACTATTAAATAATCGTACATACCTTCACCTTTCATAATTTTTCGTTTTATTGTATGTATATAACACTGTACTTACTACCATAAAGAAACTATTGAATTGAATAGACAGTATCAAGTCATCTATTATTCCATGAAATGCAAGTAATACCAATATAATAACTAAATACACATCCTTATTTTTATATGCTTTATACACCATCATAGTCATAATTAAAATAAATATTATTAAAAATAATATTCCCATACGCAATAAGAGCTGTATGTATAAATTATCTACATAGTCGTAAGTATCACTCATATTTTGTTCGCCGTCAGCATCTAATCCCATTCCAATTAGATTTATTTTCTTTCCAAACCAATCAATTCCATAGAAATCTAATGTCATATTACCTAGAGATAATCTTCCACCTAGTAACTCATTCAAGTTAGACTGCCATTCACTCAAATAATCATATTTCAATGTAAAATATATACTAATTACTGCAGATACTATATAAGAAATAATTAGATATCCTCTCTTAAATATATTCTCTATACTATTATATTTTTTAAATAACGCTGCCAAAACAATAATAATAATCGATATACCTGTAGTTAGTCTAGAATCTGTAAATAAGTATAAAATAACACTACTTACGAAAAGTATTATTAATGCTAACCAAGTTATATTCTTTCGTTCAATATAAATCTTCAAGAATACTATATTACCTAATATAGATGTAGGGTATAACGCATACCTAAATCCTAAGTACTCACGTTGTCTTTCTCCAGAAATACCTGTATAATTTTCTATTATCCCAATTTTTCCGCTTATTATAATAAAGAGTAATAATACAAAGCTGAGTTTGTAAGATAATTTGAAAAATTCTATCATATTAATATTTCTTGCTGAATAAACAAATAACATTAAAATAGCTTGATTAATACCTAAATTTTTATAAAATAATACAAAACATATACTAGAAAATAGTAATATTAATAAATCTTTATAATTAAACTTATGATATCTTAATTCCTTTAATAATAATAAGGATATACAGCTAATAATCACTAAGTTACCGAGTGATGCAATATATTTATAATAAAAAGAAACAGAAAGTAGATTATATGCCAGATAAATAATATATGCAAATGTAAACAATAAACTATTTAAAGTCGATTTTTGTATACTAACCATCTAATTTTACTCCAATTCTTCTAATAATCTAATGCTTTCTTTTATAGCTCTTCTATAAAAATAACCGTCTCTTAGTTTCTCACCCATTTTTCTAGCATTATTTCTCATTTCATTAAATTCTTCCTCAGAGACAGAATTTAACACTTCATTTAGATTTAATAAATTATCTACTAAAATTCCTACTTTATTTTTTTCTACAAATTCTGCTATAGCCGCTTCTTTCCAGACAATTACAGGGATTCCAGCCGACAAATATAACGAAGTTTTATGCGGATTGTTATATCTTAAATAATTCCCAGTATTCCCACTACAAGTCTCAATACTATTGCCATCCCATACTAATCCAAACTTACCTTTCAATTTCCCTGGTAAGATACTAGGATCAAAACTACCAAAGTACTCTACATTATTTGTTTGTACTAGTTCACTATTAAAATTAGGGCCAAATAAATTAAATTTCACATTAATATTATACTTCAATAAATCATATAGGTACTTGCTTTTCCCTTGATGTAAATTTCCTGCTATAGCTATTCCTGTATCAACTTCTTCTATAAAAATTTCATTTGATAAATAATCAAAAATTTCTAATACTATAATTTTTTCTCTAGCTATCCCTTTCCCAATCAGATAATCCTTCATTCTATTATTATGACAGATTACCATATCAAATAAAGGTAATAATTCACTATCTACTATGTCTAATATATCATCATTTATTTGATCAGAATTAATTCCTCTTCGTAACGATTCTAAATCATGTATTACCGATATAAACTTTACTTTTTTAATTTTTTTTAGTATAGGTATAACTCTAATGGCTTCCTTAATTCCATATGTAGGATGCTGATATATTACTACATCATTTTTCTTTAATTTTACAATTAGACTAATCCAAAATTTAATTATCTTAAATTTCATCACTATCTTGTGATCTTTGTTCTCGTTGATTGATACTTCTAATTTATTGAATCCCATTTTTTCACTTATACTATAAATATCACTTGGTGCCTTTGGACCAGCTGTATATTCACTATTATTTTTATTATATTTTATATAATATATCAAAACTATTCTCCTTTCAAATCATCGTTTTCAAAAGTAGATTTCTCGGGGTATTTTCTCTCCAATAATCGTAAAATTTCATTTTTCGTTTCCTGGAAATTTTTTAATTCTCCTCCATCATTCAGTCCAATTACCTTATGTGTACTATTCATTATCTCATCCTTTATAGGTTGTAAATTGTCAGTAATTGCATAATTTTTACCAAAAGAAAGTTTTCTGACTTCAAATTCACCTTCACATAAGTTCCAATATCTTATTAACCAATGATTTATTTCATTTGTTTTTCTAAATTTATTAGAAAAAGTGTTCTTAAAAAAGATAGATTCTTTCTCATAAATCATTTTAAATTGACTCTTTTTATGAGATACCGGTATATGAATATCATAAAATCCCAGTATATTTTTCCAGGGTAAAACACAGAAATTTTTTAATATATGTTGTTTATATGAAAAATTAAAATATTTTCTATAATTTTTTTTGAAAACTTCTCTAGAATTAAAATACTTATTTATTATTGTTAAATTATTGAAAACAATCGATGAAACCCCTTCAACAGGAATTATTGGACTAAATATTCCTGTATCTTTTGGATTTCCATTTTCAAAAAAGTCAATAGGTTCTGTGAAATCATTCAGTAATGTATCATCATTAAATAAAACAAAATTTTCCGATAATTTTTCGATGTTATGAAAATTCAATTCAATAACATTTGAATTAAAAGTCGGAAGATATTCATCACTAATATAATCGCTATGTTTGACTATTTCTAATTTTGAATTACTAATATTAAGCCAATTGGGTAAATGTCCTTGAGTTACAAAAAATATTTTATTAACCCAGGGAGCATACTTCTCAACCGCTCTAAACCAATACCTCATGAAATCCCAATCACGATATCTTTCTTCACCATTCAATTTATTATTGATTTCTAATTTTTTTTCCCATTTTTCTTTTTCATTTCTCCACTCCAAATCATTCGCATTTACCCATGTAACAATAAAGTCTATTTTATCCATAGATTATCTCCTTTTTAATGTATTATAGACCGCAACAACATTATGAACATGTTTATCTATAGAAAAATTTTGTGATTTTTCTATAGAATATAATCCAATTTTATAAATTAATTCTCTATCTTTTACAATATCAGACATCAAACAATTAAACTTATGCTGATTATATCTATCAACAAAAAATCCTGTGACTTTATCTTCTATTAACTCTCTACTTGCCCCATTCTCAGTACATAATACGCATAATCCGCTATTCATATACTCTACAAATACTCTTCCAAAACCTTCGTGATAAGAAAAGTTAACTCCTATATCATAGTTTTCCAGTTTCTTTCTTATATTAAGATCGTATTCCATAAATTTAATATTATTTAATTTATTATCTTCGACCATAGATAACAAATATTTTTTGTACTCTTTACTACCTACCCCAAAAAAATCTAGTTCAAATTCTGATAACAACTCTGTTGGCATATTAATAAAAAGTTTCAAAAAGTCTTCTTGTCCTTTAGCCTTGACTAATCCACCTAAAAAAACTATTCTTATTCTCTTATTGTTTTTCTTATATATTTCTTTATGATCAAAAATATCTACACCATCATATACTTTTTCAATCTTCCCCTCTGAGAGCCCTTTAGCAATCCACTCCTGTTTTACAGACTCAGAAATAGCAATATATTTGGAATTGAATTGTTCCATATAATCTATAGGATCATTATATATTGAAATAACATCAAAATCTTTTTCTTTGTTATCATCCAACAATCTACTACCATGATAAATTCTCAAGTGCTCTCTTAGATGCCAAACATGAGGGATATTGTATTTTTTTGAAAGTAATGCGCCAATATCTATTCTATTTAAATTACTATGTATTAAATCTACTTTTGAAAAATCTATTTTTTTCTCTAAATCCTTTATTGCAAAATAATTACCAAAATCATGTCTTATTTTATACGCAGCTGTCCATAAAATTGATGGTTCTTTCTTTAAACTTATAAAATTTCTAAAAGAAGAATAATAATTTTCTACACCTAATTTTGTTAGCTCAATATTTAAATTATTATTTTTTCCTGTCACTACAATTGGCTCAATGTAAGGATATTTTTTCTTAATAACCTTAACTAGGTCAATAAGAGCTAATGCAGCTCCTCCTTTATCCTCATTATTCATAAAATATACTATTCTCATTTAACACCTCTGAATGTATGATTTAATCGCAAACCCTATCCCCTTTAAAAAACTAGGAGACTTATAAGTTTTCATCATTTGAAAACTCAATAAAATGCACTTTATTAAACCTAATATACCCAATTTTTTTAATTTATAATATACTATTATATCTGCAAGTCTAAGTTTAAATCTAGTCCAAGCCCCATTTAAATTTGCTTTTTCATCTCTTTGAGAAAAATTCTGAGTAACCACAACATTCATCACATTATATCTTCTATCTCTGAAATCATCAAAAAATTTGTGATCTACTTCATCCAAAAATAATCTTTCGTCATAGAGATAATCTTCATATAACCGTACATTTACTGCTGTACAACTATTTATCGCATTAAAATCACGAATCACCAAATTTTCTTCATATCCCTTTATCGGTTTATTCTTTAAAATACCTTTTGAATTTGGAGAAACTATATTCCCTTTTTTATCTTTTATTATAGGAACTATAATATCTACTTCTTTCTTTTCTAAAATAACTGCTAATAGATTACTAAAATAATCTGTTGGTATTTCTGTATCACTATCTAACCAAACAACATAACCTTCTATTTTATTTAAATATTCTTTTATTACAGTATTATATGCCTTTGATAAGCCTTTATTCCCTTTCATATCTATATACTTATGATTATTATCTTTAGAATACTCAATATTTGCATCTTTATATCTATCATTAGTACTATTATCTACTAAAATTATATTACTAGCTTCATTTTTTAAACTTCTATATGTTTTTGAATCCCATATATACTCATTATATAAAACTATTACATAATATATGTACTGCTTTCCCTTTGAAACTATCATCCCCTAAACTCCTTCTCATACTCATCAACTATATATTCCCAAGAAAATTGTTTTTTAATTCTCTCTTTAGCATTCTCTGCAAGAATCTTTATCTTTTCTTCATCCAGCTTTTCTGCTTCTTCAATAAGAATATGAAGATTGTCTTTTTCCCAATATAGCGCTCCGTTTTCTCCAACTTCTCTATTAAATCCTACATCTAATAGTAAGTTTAATCTAGTGCTTCCTAAAGCTTCTAATAAAGATGGATTTGTTCCACCAACCTCATGTCCATGGAAGTAGGCAAACGCATTTTCTCTTATATATTTTAATAATTCTTGATCATATACAGTCCCAACAAATTTAATACGAGTGTCTTTATTAAACCCTGTAGTTTCTTTTAATTTTTCATAAAATGAATTTTGCTCAACATTTGTAATTAATACAAAATCTTTCTTACTGTTAGATTTCATAAATTCTCTGATCATTGTTTCATAGTTGTTTTCTGGAACAAATCTTCCTACTACTAAGTAATAATCATTTTCTTTAATATCCTTGCTAGAAAACCACTCTCTCACTACTTTACTCTCATTTGTAAGAATACTCTTATTCAAATCTGTTCCATAGGCTATATAAGTTGTTTTCGGATTATACTTTTTATAATCCTCTTTAATATATTTCTCTATATTTTTACTATCGCAAATTAGTTTATCCGCATGTTTTACCATAAGACTCTCTGATATTTTCCAATATTTTCTAACTGGTAAACTCCATTTTTCTCTTAACCATTCATGACCATCTGGATTAACTAATAATACTCCACCTATCTTGTCTATTTTTCTTTTTAACCGAGCTATGAACGGTCCTATTCTACAAGCAAGAACATAGAATATAGGTCTTTCATACTTTTCTTTTTCTGCTTTTTTTATCGCCCATTCTAATGCTTTTACATCATAATAAATAGCTTTAGCTGGTCCTATATTAGGCAGATCTATAGTATAACAATTTGCACCATTATGAACAAACTCTCTTTCAAAAATTCCAGATTTATCATTATTTTCTTTTGTACATGCTACATGATATTGTATATTCTTGTTTTTCTGATTCTCTGTTAATTTCTCTACAAACGTTTCAAAACCACCATATTTGGCCGGTATTCCTTTTGAACCTACTATAAAAATATGTTGCATTTTCACTTTTCCACTTTCATTTATTTTAATTTTATGATATTATATCTGTATTACTCATTTAAGTCTGTGTTTTAGTTTGGCGACGAAACACAGTCTTTTTTTATTTTTATCAGAACAAGGAGTGGCTGTATATACTTTTATCACCACTCCCTATTTTTTACTTTTCCCTGTATTACTTACTTCCTTCTCTTTTTAAGACAACCATTATAGTTTTTATTATAATTTTTATGTCTAATCTTAGCGACCAATTTTCGATATATTTCATATCTAGTTTAACTACTTCTTCAAAATCAAGTATGTTACTTCTTCCACTAACCTGCCACATTCCAGTAATACCCGGTTTTACCTGCATACGTTTGAAATGATGAAGATCATATTGCGTATATTCATCAACTGTTGGAGGTCGTGTCCCTACTACACTCATGTCTCCTTTAAGAACATTGATGAATTGTGGAAGTTCATCTAGTGACCAATCTCTTAACTTCTGTCCAAACGGGAAAACCCTAGGATCATTATCCATTTTAAACATTAATGTTGTCTCTAGCTCATTTTGACTTAAAAGTTTTGCTTTTCTTTCCTCAGCATCCATATACATACTTCTAAATTTGTATATTTTGAACTTTTTACCATTTTGACCTATTCGTGTCTGTGTGAATATAAGTGGCCCCGGCGCTTGTTTTTTCACTATCGGTAATATTATTAAGCCAACAAGAATTGTTAATAATATACCCACTATCGAAATCACTATATCCATAACCCTCTTCAGAATTACCTGACGTAATGTTGCTATTTTTATCGCTGATGTTAAGTAAATATTATCCCCTTGGAAGGTAACGGCTGTATTCGCCCCAACTTCTTTTATTATCGGTGTAATATTGATCTTTGTAGGAATACCAAGAACTTCAAAAATCTTAAAGATTTCTATTAGGCTAGTCTGAGACGATAAGTTAGCGTAGATTTCATCAACTCTATGCTGAGATAAAAAATCTCTAATTTCAGAAATATTATGAACCACAGGCTTAGCGTTATACATATATTTATCTGAATTATTCGCATATGCTAGTACTTGATAATTACTAGGTAATTCACCTATTGTATCTAAATCACAAAAATCTGATAAGATTATAATATTACGACTATCATCACGATAACGATTATTTATTGTTTTAGAAATAGTCCTTACACAATAAATAAAAACAAATGCTAGAACTAGATATATAATCAGTTCCATACTTTTTACTATATCAAAGAAGTCTTTGCGATTAAATAATACTAAAAATAGTGTAAATAACGATACCACCTTAAGTACATATATTGTAGTTGCCTTAAGTTCTTTAAGATATCCTCTTTCTGATATTGTCCAGTATTCTTCTGACATAAGCGCTACAAGAAAACCAATAACATTCATAGCTATGAAAAAATATAAGTTGTCTTTTGATTTTGATTGAAAATCAAAACTAAAAATATATGCTAAAGATAAGGCTATTAAATCAGTCACCAAGAACAGAAACTTATTATTTCTTCTAATATAATACATCTTGTTCTCCTCTTAACTAAAAAATTTACTTTTTATCTTTATTTCCTTTTATTCCATAGCTACCATAGTGACCGTAGTAACCACCATAACCAAGTTCACTTGAGTTAACTTTGTTTAAGATTACACCTAGGAACTCTGCTCCACCTTTTTCTAGTTGTTCCTTGGCTTTTTCGATACTTTTCTTCTTAACGCGATTTGCTTCTACTAGTAGCACTACTCCGTCAGCCTTAGGAGCTACGATAGCCGCATCTATTACCTGCCCCACTGGCGGTGTATCTATAATTACATAATCATAATACTCTCTGAATACTTCAATCATAATATTAAAATTTTTATTTTGTAATAATCCTGTTGGATTCGGAGGTACTTGTCCCGCCGGAATAACGTTTAGATGTTCAACATCAGTTTCATAAATAACGTCTTCGATTGGAGATACTCCTGACAGATAGTTTGATAACCCGCTAATTTTATGTTTAAACTTAAAACGACCTGCCATAACTGATTTACGTGTATCAGCGTCTACTAAAATAGTTTTAAGACCCAGTTTTGCTAATGAAATTGCTAAGTTAGTCGATACTGTACTTTTCCCTTCATTTTCTGAAGTTGATGTTATCGCGATTACTTTTTTATCTTTTCCTAAAAATTGGATATTCGTACGTAAGGCGTTGTAATACTCTTCGTTTTTAGGATCAACTATTTTTTGGTTTGTTAGTAAATTAATTTGTGCCATATTTTCTTATCCTATCTCTTTCCTGTTTTTGTGTCTGGAACCACACCTAAAAGTACTAATCCCATTGTTTCTTCAATATCTTCCGCTCTCTTAACTCTATCATCTAGCAACTCGAATAGCACTACTCCCGCTACAGCTAAAATGAATCCTAATGCTGTTGCTAAAATTCCATTTTTTGGAATATTTGGAGAACTTGGAGAAGTAGCTGCTTTTGCTTCTTCTAACGTTGTTACATCATCGATTTTTGTTACTTCTTTAATTTGATCTGCTGAGATTTCTTTTACAGTATTTGCTAAGTCACTCGCTACTTGTGGATCTTTATCTTGAACAGTAATTGAAATAATACGTGTGTCTTTCGGTGCTTCTACACTAACTTTTTTCGCTAGTTCTTTAGCCGTAAGTCCTGTTCCACTTTTCTCTGCTGCATCTTCCATAACTTTGTTAGAAAGAATGATTTCTTTATAGTCTTTTACTAATAGTGATCCTAGTTGAACATCTTGGGTAGTAATTGCTTTTTTCTCATCTTTCGTTTGGTTAACCACATATACCTTCGTAGTGGATGAATATTGCGGTGTTATTACAAAAATACTAACCGCAAGTGAGGCCACTGTAAATAGTAATGTTACTAATACTATTAATACTTTCTTCTCCCAAATTCTTCTTAACAGTAGCATAATGTCTAACTGTATTAAATCTTTTTCTTGATTATCCATTATAATTATTTATCCTCTCTTTATATTATTTTATTCATTAATAGTTTTTCTTGATTTTTTTCAAATAATTCATAAGCTATTGTCGGTCCGTATTTTTTCTCGATAATGTCATACGCTTCTTTCATATATGTTCTTCGAGAATCCATATTATGCATGTCACTTGCGATGAAGTGAACTAATTCTTCATCTAAGTATTTTTTAGCACGTTTTTTGTAGTGTTTGTGTTTATCACCGATAAGTTTCGGTTTTAGAACACTAGCTGCATTAACCTGGATGTAAGCACCCATGTTAATTAACTCTTGAACACCTTTTTCATCTACATCATTATATCTTTCAACATGTGCTACCACTGGAGTTAGTCCAAGTAGTATAACCTTGTTCAGTGCTCTGTGGATTTCTTTATAACGCATTTCATAAGGAAACTCTACAAGTACATAGTCAGTTTCCGCTAATCTTGGATATACTCCACTTTCGATTTTTTCAATTTCTCCTTCTTTGTAGTAGACCTCACTACCTAAGTAAACTCTTAGGTCTTCAGCTACCTCTGCAGCGATTTCTTCTACTCGTTTGAAGTTTTCTCTGATTATTTCTATGTCTGTTTCGAACATTCCGCGTCTTCTGTGAGGTGTTGCGATAATCGTTCTAACACCTTGTCTATAGCTTTCTTCTAGTAAATCACGCGTATCTTTTTCAGTTTTTGCACCGTCATCTACTCCAAAGACTATATGGGAATGTATGTCTATCATTCTAATTCCGTCTCTCATCTACTTACCTTCCAATACTTCTTTAATATTTTCTGTAACTTCTGTTAAACTTTGTTCATTAATCTGTGTCATGTATAATGTTGCTCCAGGCATTGCATATGAAGGTAGCCCCATAGTTCCAGTTCCTGTTAGTGCTTGTGATGTCACGTTATAATCTTTACCTGCACTTAGCTGTTCATTCGCAAGTCCTATAGCTGTTTCTATCGGCATATTTGTCTGAATTGATTCACTTAGTTCTTTAATAACACTTTGGTAGTTTGATAAACCTTCTTTCGAAGTTATTTTCTTAATTATCGCAGTGATAACTTTTTCTTGGTTTTTACCACGGTCATTATCTCCACCAGCAAGGCCGTATCTTTCGCGAACAAATCCAAGAGCTTTCTCTGCATCTAAATGAACTAATCCTTGAGGGAAGCTATATTTACCATGAAGTGATGTAAACGCCTGATCATTATACACATCTACCCCACCAACTGTATCAATTAATTTTAGGAATGATGTGAAGTTAAGTCTAGCGTAGTAATCTATTTTAATACCATATAGATTTTCTAGCGTATGGATTGAAGAATCTACTCCATACAGACCTGCGTGTGTAAGTTTGTCATATTGGTTATTTCCGCCATCGGCGATTTTCACATAAGAGTCACGTGGTGTTGTCGTTAATAAGATTTTTCCGGTTTTTTTGTTAACTGTCATAATAATATTAACGTCTGAACGACTGACACTAGATACCGGGCCATATGTATCGATACCACTTATGTACACGTTGAATGTGTCACCTGCATTTTGTTTTGCTTTTGAACTTACAGATTTTGTTATTTTATATTCATAGATTTTTTTTATTTTATCTCTAAAATCTGCATGTTGACTAGTAATAAGATCTTCGAATGAACTATTAAGAATCATCGCTTTACTAGTTCCTGCGGCTAATTCCTCATAAGCTGAGATATAGTTTTTTGATTCTGTAAGATTTAAACTTTGTTTTTCTTTGTCTCGAATCTCCTTCATCAGCTTATTAATGTTTTCACCATCTCCAGATACTGGAGCCGCTACTGCTTCTCCTTTTAAGTCTGCAAGTTTTTCCGCTGCATCGTTTTTCATAACAACAACGCTCATAGTATACTCACTAACTGCCGCGTTACTATTTAAGTTATCGAATAAACCAATTGCTGTTCTAAACTGCATGTAAGAAAACACTAAGGCTATATTCATAACGATCAACATTATCGCATTGAATATTCTCGCTTTTTTCTTAATCACGAGGAATATCGCAAGTATTATCGCTAAGATTATTACTCCGATTATTCCATAGTTAATCCCTCTAAAATTTAAAAAGTCGTACTTCAACATCGTCCAACTAACTAGACCTCCGATTATAATAAGTATAACTGTCAGTATTCCATTGACAATTTCAAACGCTCCTATACCGGATTCTGATCTAGAGTTACGACCATTTGAATTTCTGCTCATTTTTTTCCATCCTCTTTAATTTATAAAATTTGCTAATGCAGCAAAGCTTTAAAGTTTCTTCGCTGTCTACTAATTCTCCATCAATTTGAAAGTATTCTTGGTTTGTTTTTATTATTAGTTTATTTGTTTTTATGTTTTGTACCTTCTTTAATTTGTTGTGTTGTTTTAAAAGTAGGCATAAATAATTGTAAATAAAAGTTGTTAAAGACATATTTTCCATGACCATAATGTGAAGTTTACCATCTTGACCTGTAGCATTCGGGGCAAATTTTATCCCACCACCTTCATAAGGTTGAATCATCGCATTAAGCAAATACAGCTTATTGGTCACAATTTCTCCATCATCCCATGAAATTTTCGCTTTATACTTTTTCAGCATTAAAATACCTATTACTCCTTGAAGAAGATAGATATACTTGCCTATATATTTCTTTAACTTTGAGCCATTAGCTCTTTTTATGATGTCAGCATTAAAACCGATATCAAATCCCGAACAGAATTTTCTATCGTTAACAACACCCACATCATATTCAATAAATCTTTTCGATTCTAATAATCGACTTATTTCAATGTTTTTTTTGAACTCTATAGACCTCGCAAGATCGTTGCCCGAACCATACGCAAGATAGATAATTTCTTTACCATGATAATTATTTATCACTTCGTTAATAGTTCCATCTCCTCCGATTACTATCAACTCGTCCCCATGAATCTCATTCATAAGATCTTTCGCATTGGTGTTTTTAGAGGTTTTTAACACTCTGTAAGGCAACTTCTTTTTATTTAAAACTCTCTCTATTTTTTTAAGTTCAATTAGACTTTTTTTACTCCTAGAATTAACAATTATTTCAATCATATTACGAACCTATATAAAAATACTTCATCCTAATAATTATACTATAAAAACTACTATTTATCAAAGATTTATCTATTTTAAACTTATGAAAACAATAGATTTTCACGCTTTTTTGAGTCTAACTCTTTTATTACAATTTGCCAGTAAAATTTAGATATTAAAAATTATTTTTTATATTTAAATAATATGAATATTAAATTTTTTTCTGAGTAAAAGGTTTTTTGAAATCACTTGTTTAACAGCAAATAAAATAATTACAAAACAAAAAACTATTTTATCAACGTTGGCATGGAGATAATTTTAATCTTTGATAATGCTCAATCGATAAAATAGTTTATAAATTTCTCAAATACTTTTACTAATTAGCCGTACTTTCTTACATGTACTCTAATCTATCAATTTCTGGTTTTTCAGAAGTTGTTTGTGTAAAATCTGAGTTGTCAGTATTTTTAGGCGGTCTTCTTGCGAATAGCATAACTGCAACTATAAAGTATAGCAAGTATACAGGAAGTAGAAAACCTACTGTCATTAATCCAACTAAAACTGCTGAGATAAGGAATAAGATTCCTGAAATAAATCTAGCTCTCATAGTAAATGAAGCTATTAAAGCTATAACTACCACAACAATAGCGACTACAGCGTAAATTTTCACAGCTGTCGCAAGTAATGTTACGATATCCATACGTGTAGAGTCCATTAATGACTTCATCGCTGGATCTTGTAATAAGTTATGTAGCATCTGTTCTAATTCTGGTTGTCTTAATGCTGCTTCCAATTGTCCAGAAAATGCCCCAAGAGACAATAGACCTGTCACAAGTATCATAATAACATTCGCTATCCAAGCTAAGATTTTTTCTATTTTTCTGCTAAATGGTTTCATAAAATGCTCCTTTTTTAATATATTATTATATTATATCATAAAACGCCTCAAAGTAGTATTTTTTAGCCTTTTCTAGCAAATAACATAATAGCGACAATAAAATACAATAAGTAGACAGGAAACGCAATTTTTGTCGCCATTCCAGCAAGTGTAAGAGCCAAAAATAAAAATAGCACACCTGAAAAGATTCTATATTTCATCTTAAAAGTCGCTAATAATGCTATAAATACTGATAGTAAGACTGAAAATTTAATAAGTATTATAAATACTTCAATCATCCTATAAAATTCCATTCCTGTGTAAATCAAAAAAGATTCTACTAAACTTGAGTAGTGGAACCTAACAAATTCAGGTGTTAAAAATCTTCCTTCCAGTGCCCTATCGAAATAACCTGCGTATATTAAAACTACCGCTGAAATTAATATTATATTCGCTATCCAAGCTAGTGTTTTTTCTATTTTTCTGCTAGATAATTTCATAAACCTCTCCTCTTTTTCAATTATTAACTAAATTATATCATAAAGGGCTAGGAATTTATCTCAATTTAAGTTTTTTACAGAAAAATCAACAGACGACTTTTTTGATATCTACCTGGATTTTCAGCTCCACTTTTCTCTGCTTCAAATTTATAATTATAGATAGCCTACTCAATTATATATAAAAAACCTAAGTAGTAAAACGCGATATATATATCCTTCTGATTTTTCCAGTATGAAGACATATATCTATGCTACTTAGGTTTTATTAATATTTCACTCGTACCCCGGAATTGGCTGTGAGCCTAGTTGATTGTAGTCAAGTTGGCGACTACAATATAGTTTGTCTGTGAGCTAGATTAGCTGCAAACTAATTTCATTGCATGTTGTTTTAGTTGTGAACTATTCTAGCTTAAAACATAAAATTTTAACCTTTGATTACTATCTTCCACGACGTTTTGCTGGTGGAGAAGCTTTTCTTACAGGTTTGTGGTTTTGTTGAACAACTGGTCTGTGTGCCGCTGGTTTTTGTGCTACTGCTGTCGGTCTTTGAACAGCTGGTTTTTGTACTACTGGTCTGTGTGCTACTCCTGTTGGTCTTTGAACAGCTGATTTTTGAACTACTGGTCTGTGTGCTACTACCGTAGGTCTTTGAACAGCTGGTTTTTGTGTAGTTACTACTGTAGGTTTGTGGTTTGTCACTACTGTGTGGTTTGTAGTAGAAGAGTGACTTACCGTACCTGAAGCAACTAGTTGTTTGTGAACTTGAGCTGTAGCTACTACGTGTGCTTGTGTTTGAGTAGTTACGTAAGTGTATGTTTGAGTGTATGGCTTACTAATTTGACTCTCAGGCTTTTTAGTGAAGTACACTTGGTATACTAATTCTTGATCATAGATCTTGTTAGCTGCAATTTGACCTTTACTTTCATTAGAAAAATCACGTTTTGAAATATTGTATTCATTAGCTAAGTTTTGAGGAAGAGAGATTGTCGCAAATACGTTCTCGTCTCCTGATAATTTTGCACTTTCTGCTAATTTTTTGTTACTTCCTTCTTCTAGATAATCAACTCTTATGTTGATTTTTTTGTTTGCAGCTTCTACTTTTGCATCATTTACGTTAGCAAATGAAAAAACGAATAAAGCTGGTAATGCTGCTTTTAATAGTTTTTTAAACATAGTTTCTCCTTAATGTATATTTTATTTTATTGGAATTGACATCTTAATATAATTACGTATCTTTACCGGAATTAATAATATCATAAATGAAAATTTACGTCAATCATTTTCCGAAGAAATTTTATTATTTTACAAAATTTTATCTAGTTGAGAAATAACTCATTAAATACTATCTTAATCGAACTTAAAATATACTTAAAATCCAGTTAAAATGGTGCTAATTATTAACATAAGAAGTTATTAATATGTATTCTAGACAGCAACCATCTATCATCTTATATTATTTATAAAATATAATAAAAATCATTTATTTAATATAATTATGTTGATACAATTATATTTTATGATAGAAGTAATCCTCCCCAATCCCAACTCTAATTTTACCCAAAAAACATTAAGAAAGCCCCTGAGATCAGATTCCTTCCGATTTCAGGGGTAAATTGATGTCTATAGGTATTTTTCTAATTCTTGAATAGACACTCCTAATTCTTCACATGCATCCTCTTTTGTTATTATACCTTTTTTTATTAAGTTTACTACTGTGCTTAACCTTCCCTGTTCTACTCCCTGTTCTATTCCCTGTTCTATTCCTTGTTGAAGCCCCTGTTGAAGTCCTTGTTGAAGTCCTTCTGCTATTGCCTGTTCTTTTTCTTCTTTAACATAAGCTAAGTGAGCATAATATCCATCAAAGTCTCTTCTTCTCTCATCAAACATACTCTTCTCCTCCTTAGTCCATTCTCTCGGATTTATTATACTATCCGCTTGTTTTATTATTTTCTCTGGTTCATGTGTAAATGGTTTATTTCCGAAAAATTCTATCCAACGCACTTTTTTGTAGTTTTCCGTTGTATTTTTACTATATTTTTCTATTTCCAAAAACACCATTCTAATTAAATTTCTTTTCTCTTTTATGCCTTTAAATTTAACTTTTAGTTCCTCATAATTATCATCGTCTCTCATACTGAATGTATGAATCGCTCGATTATCATCAAAATACGGTTTCTCTGTTATAGCTATTGCATAAACCGGTATTAATTCTTGAGACAGATAATGTGTGTCTACTCCCTCTTTCTTATACTCGTCTAAGTTTTGAGACACTTGCTCGCAAATGTATAACCACAATCTTTTTATAAAATCTACCTGCATAGCCACTTGAATTTCTATAATAACCTGTGTTCCATCATCTAATTCTGCAAGTACATCTACGTGCGTTATATACGGAAGCACATCTTTATAAGGTTTAGCATGTATTTGTGCACCATCTAGAATTTTTACAGAAGTTACTGGTAAATCTAATAAATCTCTAATGAATTGAGCCGTTACTTCAGTATTACTAAACACTTTTTTCGCTACTAAATCCATCATTGGACGCGTATCTTTATTACGTAATTGTTCCATTGTCTCTTCCCCCTATTATATACATATGAAACTGATTTTAAATTTTAATTTTTTTCTTCCTCACTACCTTCATTATACTCCATGAGCAAATATTTTTCTAATAATAACTTTATTTAATCTCATTATTTTGATTGTATACTAAAATCCGGTACATTAATAATTTCAGCCCAGAATTTGACAGAGATCCTGCATTTTTATCTCTTATTGAATTCTTCTACATAACCAAAAAATCACCCTCGAAATGTATCGAGGGTGATTCTTTATTTTAGACCAATATTAAATCTTAGTCTTCTTTTTTACGTTTTCTGATTGCTGCTGCAATTCCTGCAAGTAATACACCGAATCCTGCTGCCGCTGTGTTAGATGTTTCGCTACCTGTGTTAGCTAAACGTTTAACTTGTGCTTTAGGAGTAGCTGTAGTTACTTTTCTGAAGATGTGACGGATGTTTCCATTTTCGTCAACTACAGTTCTTACGAATTCGTATCCTGAAACTTCTCCTGCTTCTACTGAACCTTTTTCTAATGGTTTAATTGGGTTTCCATTTTCATCAGTCCATGTTGTAGTTTTTTCTACTACTGGAGTTTGTGGAGTTTCTTTTTCGTATACATATTCTACATCTCCGTTTGGAAGTTTCTTAGTATCTACTAAGCGATATCCTGGAATATTTCTGCTTCCTTTTATTCCTTTTTCTGTTGAAGGTACGTTTGGAATTGGGTTTCCTTCTGTATCTCTGTGAATAGTTTGTTTCGCTCTGTATACGTGTCTAACTGTTCCATCTGAATCTGTTACTGTTTCAACATACTCATATTCTGGAATATCTAGGACTGGTGATAACATATCGAATTCGAATCCTGGAATTTTGTTTCCTTCTGTATCTCTGATAATTCCTTTTGGTTTTTCAACTGATGGAGTTGGTGTTGGAGTTGTTACTTTTTCGTAGACATGTTCGATATCTCCGTTTGGAAGTTTCTTAGTCTCTACGAATTTGTATCCTGGGATATCTTTCTTAGGCTGATCTCCTTCTTCTGTTGGATAATTTGGAATTACATTTCCTTCTTTATCCTTGAATGAAGTCTTAACTTTTTCGTAGACATGTTCTATGTCTCCGTTTGGAAGTTTCTTAGTCTCTACGAAGCGATATCCTGGAATTTCTTTCTTAGGTTGATCTCCTTCTTCTGTTGGATAATTTGGAATTACGTTTCCTTCTTTATCTTTGAATGAAGTTGTTACTTTTTCGTAGACGTGTTCTGTGTCTCCGTTTGGGAGTTTCTTAGTCTCTACGAATTTGTATCCTGGAATTTCTTTCTTCGGATTTTCCCCTTCTTCTGTTGGGTTTCCTGGAATTTCTTTCCCTTCTTTATCCTTGAATGAAGTTGTGACTTTTTCGTAGACATGTTCTGTGTCTCCATTTGGAAGTTTCTTAGTCTCTACGAAACGGTAGCCTGGGATATCTTTCTTAGGTTGTTCACCTTCTTCTGTTGGATTTCCTGGAATTTCTTTTCCTTCTTTATCCTTGAATGAAGTTGTGACTTTTTCGTAGACATGTTCTGTGTCTCCATTTGGAAGTGTCTTAGTCTCAACAAGTTTGTATCCTGGAACTTCTTTCAATGTCTTAGGATCAGTTGTTCCTTCTTCTGTTGTTGTTCCTGGGATTGGGTTACCGTTCTTATCTACGTGTTTAGTTGTTACTGGTTCGTAGATATGTTTCGTATTCCCTTTTTCATCCGTTTCAGTCTTCACAACTTTGTATCCTGGAATAGTTTCTGATGGGTTCTTACCATCTTTAGATGGGATAAGTTCAGTTTCTTTACCATCTTTACCTACTACTACAAATTTAGTGTCAGGACGTACAGTTGGTGTATAAGAAGCTTTAATTGTTTTACCGTTTTTATCTTTACGTACAACTTCTACTGGAGTAGCTGTTCCTACAAAGTCTTTTTCTGGAGTGAACGTTACTTTACCTTCTGTGTCGATTGTGTAAGTTCCTTGCCCTGGTACTTCTTTTGTAGTTTTACCATCTTCAAATGTTGGTGGTACTGTTGTATCCACATCTCCTTTGAATTCTGGAGTATTTGATTGTGGTGTGTTTTTAGCACCTTCAGACGTTACATCTTTAGTAGATGTTTTACCTAATACTGTTGGTGTGTAAGTAGCTGTTACTGGTGTCCCATTTTCGTCAACACGTTTAACTGTTACTCCTGTTGCTTGACCTACGAAGTTTGGCTCTGGAGTAAACGTTACTTTACCGTTCTTATCGACTGTGTAAGTTCCTTCTCCTGGCACTACAACCTTACCGTCTTTATCAGCACCTTCTAATGTTGGAGCTACTTTTTCATCGATTGGTACTGTTACAGTCTTACCATTTAGTTTTGTAGTTCCCGCTTTGAATACTGGTGTTTCTGATTGTTTCTCACCTTTTTCACCGATAGAAGTTACATCTTTTCCTGTTGGTGTTACTGGTAATACTACTGGAGTGTATTGTGCAGTTACTGGTGTTCCGTTTTTATCTTCACGTTTAACTGTTACTCCTGTTGCTT
>ERZ773044.22-NODE-22-length-136751-cov-29.5527_pt1 | contig 136751 bp, 110 predicted proteins | sample MGYA00511897_ERZ773044 | MGnify/ENA primary metagenome ERZ773044 (study PRJEB29015, sample SAMEA2738116) | human oral metagenome | biome: human oral; feature: human-associated habitat; material: saliva | place: China | collected 2170 ...
CAAATCTAACCCCCGCGACACGCCGAGCCAGACACACATTTTGACCCTTAACCCTCACACTCACGCGGTCTCGGGGAACGTCGAGGTGTCGATGACGTAGCGGTAGCGCACGCGGGAGCCGACGATGTTGTCGTAGGCCTCCGTAATATCTTCGCCACTGATCATCTCGACCTGCGGGATGACGCCGTGTTCGGCGCAGAAGTCGAGCATCTCCTGGGTTTCGGCGATGCCGCCGATCTGGGAGCCCGCGAAGGACTTGCCGCCGTTGACGAAGGCGCGCAGCGGCAGGGAAACAGGTTCGGTGGGCAGACCCACGTCAACGAAGACGCCGTAGGGGCGCAGGGCGGCCATGTAGCCGGCATAGTCCAGGCCGTCGGCGGACACGGTGCACAGGATGAGGTCGAAGGAGCCACGCAGGGACTCGAGCACACCCTCCTCACTGGTGGCGTAGAAGTGGTCGGCACCGAAACGGCGGGCGTCGGCTTCCTTAGAGCGGCCGTGAGAGATGACGGAGACGTCCGCGCCCATCGCCTTGGCGATCTGCACGCCCACGTGTCCGAGGCCGCCCATGCCGAGGATGGCGACGCGCGAGCCGGGGCCCACGTTGTAGTGCTTGAGCGGCGAGTAGGTGGTGATGCCGGCGCACAGGAGGGGCGCACAGGCGGAGAAGTCAAGGGATTCCGGCACATGCAGCGCGAAGTCCTCGCGCACGGTGAAGCCGCGCGAGTAGCCGCCGGTCGTCGGGTTACCCTCGGCGTCAGCGCGGTAGGTCCACAGGGTGCCGGGCGTCGACGTGCACCATTGCTCGTAGTCGGATTCGCACATCTCGCACGTGCCGCAGGAACCGACCATGCAGCCCACGCCGACGCGGTCGCCCACCTTGAACTTGGTGACGCCGGGGCCAACCTTAGAGACGGTGCCGACGAACTCGTGACCGGGAACGAGCGGGTAGGACACGGGACCCCACTCGCCACGGGCGGCGTGGATGTCGGAGTGGCAGATGCCCGCGTAAGCGACGTCGAAGTAGATCTCCCCCTCGCCAGGTTCGCGGATGTCGATCTGCAGGGGGTGGAACTGGGTGGTGGCATCGTCACAGCCGTAGGCGATCACACTGGGCATGAGAACTCCTTTGTCCGGTCAATTCGGTTGCTACAAGCATACTCCACGAGCGTCAGACTGATCGAACATGTCGCAGCGCTTCTACTGTCTCGAAGGCTTGTGCATCGCGGGCTGTCGCAGGCCTGCCGAGTCCCGGGTCTCGCGTAGGGGCGCTTAGGCCGCTTTCTTTCGGGTTGTGGGATTCCAGGTTCCGCGGTCGTTCTTGTCTGCGAGCGCGGTACACCAGATCCGTGGGCATTGCACCCGATCCGTGGGCATTGCACCCGTTCTGATCGGGTGTAGCGCCCCGTAAAGGGTGTAGCACCCCGCAACGGGTGCAGTGCCAGCGTGATGTAGCCGTTTAATTGGCCTGCCAAGTCCCGGGTCTCGTGTAGGGACGTTGAGGCCGCTTTCTTTCGCGTTATTGCATGTTGGTTTTCTGCTTGTTGGGGTGCGATGGCACCCAGGGCGAGGTGTGGGCGGCTTGTGTTGCACCAGTGGACACAGGTTGAGTTTCGCGTTCGACATCGCATTGGTCGCGCCATGGACCCATGCAACTGGGGCGTGCCTTACTGGGACAAGACAGTGCAGATTGGCTCGACTCCCCACCGATGTCGATTGACCTCGAAGAAATCGTAGACTAACGCCCGAGGCGGCCCGGCTCCACCCCGGGAAAGCTGAAGCCGCCTTCAAGATCTCATTGGCTCGGCGCAGCTCACGGCTCTCAGCTTTCACGCCCGGATGTGGGCCTCGTGATCACTGACCTCGCCGCGCTCATTGCGTCCACCCTGCTCCTCGTCATGCACCCAGGTACTCAACGCCTCAGAATTGCCCCCGAACTGGCCGAAGACACCCTCCACAATGCCCGGGATGTATCAAATCTCTTGGGTTTCGCTGCGCACGAGGAGTTTAACGCCGCCACGCAAAGAGTCGCACTGTCCACCCGACAGAGTAAACGAAACCCCGGCGCACGAGCGCCGGGGCGTTGGGGTGGCTGACGGGACTCGAACCCGCGACGTCCTGGACCACAACCAGGTGCTCTACCAACTGAACTACAGCCACCATCGCGTCGCCGTGAAGGCAACGGGTAGAGTTTAGCACTACCCGCCCGAGCTTGGAAACTCGAGCACTATCCTCACGGCGGTGGCGTGCGTCACCAGTGGGCGCGCGCGGAGATCGCGTCGGCAAAGTTGCCGAGCGCGCCCGGGGTGGCACCCAGGTAGAGGTCGGCGTCCACGAGGGAGACCTCCATGACCAGGAAGGAGCCCTTGCCGTCGGGGACCAGGTCCACGCGGTTGAAGAGGAACTGCTCGTCGTGGCCCAGGCGCGAGCGCACGTAGCCGTGCAGGACGCGGCGGATCTCTTCGCCCCACTTCCAGGCGACGGAGTCAGCGGCCTCGGCGGTCACTACTGCCTCGTGAACGGCAGGATCGCTGACCGACGCGGGGTGCAGGGCGGAGCGCTTCTCGACGGCATGGGAGACCAGGCCGTTGAAGAAGACCAGCGAGATTTCGCCGTGCAGGTCAATCTCCTCAACGTAGCGCTGGATCATGACGGAGCGACCCTCGCCCAGCAGGCCCTGGACCTGGCGCATGGCGGCCTGGCGCTGGCGGGTGTCGACCGTCGTGTAGCGGCCGATATCGCGCACGCCCGAGGACACGGCGGGCTTGACGACGAACTCGCCGAAGGCCGGGAAGCGCGTGTGGATCTGGTGCTTGGACAGGTTCTGCTCGGGCTCCAGCCAGTTCGTGGGAATCGTGGGCATGCCCAGGGCGGCCAGTTCCTTGAGGTAGTGCTTATCCGTGTTCCAGTTCAGCACGTCCGCGGAGTTCTGCACGCGACGCAACTGCTTCGTCCACTCCAGGAACGCGGGGCGATCACTCGCGTAGTCGGACACGGAGCGCACGACGACCATGCCGGCCTCGGACCAGTCGACGTCAGGGTCGTTCCACACCTTGATCTGGGGGTCGCACCCGCGCGCCGCCAGCTCATCGAGCAGACCTTCCTCACCTTTGAAGAGGTTGGGCATAGACTTGCAGGTCACCAGGGTGACTTTGGGATGGGCCGTCATAGTTATCTTTCTATCGTGGGAATTAGTTGATTAACGAAGCATTGGCTGGGTGCTCAGCGCAAGCCGAGCGGGCGCTGCGCGGCCTCGGTCAGCAGTTCGGTCAGCAGGTCCGGGTAGGACAGGCCTGCGGCGGCCCACATCTGCGGGTACATCGAGATAGGCGTGAAACCGGGCATCGTGTTCACCTCATTGATGATGACGGTGTCGCTGGCCTCGTCGAGGAAGAAGTCGACGCGCGCCAGGCCCTCGCACTCGAGGGCGTCGAAGGCACGCCACGCGGTCTCGCGAATGCGATCGGCGTATTCAGGAGCGACGTCGGCCGGGCAGGACAGGCCGACCACGTCGTCCACGTACTTGTGCTCGTAGTCGTAGAACTCGCCCTCGGGGACGACGATCTCGCCCAGGGGCGCGGTACCGCTGCGCCAGTCGGAGCGCGAACCGAGGACTCCGCACTCGACCTCGCGGCCGGAAATGGAGGCCTCGACGATGATGCGCGGGTCGTGGTTCGCGGCCTCCTTGATGGCCACGGGCAGGTCCTCGCGGCAGGTGACGCGCGAGATGCCAACCGAGGAACCGGCGCGGCAGGGCTTGACGAAGACGGGGAAGCCCAAGCGCTCGATGCGGTCCATGCAGGCGGTGGCGTCGGCGTCCCACTGGCGCGCGGTCACCAGCTCCCACTGGCCCACGTCGATGCCGGCGGCTGCCAGGACGGTCTTGGTGAGGTGCTTGTCCATGGAGACGGCGGAGGAGGTCACGCCGCAGCCCACGTAGCGCACGCCGGCCATCTCGAAGAGGCCCTGGATGGTGCCGTCCTCGCCGTAGGGGCCGTGCAGGAGCGGGAACACGATGTCCACGTGGCCCAGGTCCTCCACGCCAATGACCCGTGAGTCCGGGGAGTCCGGGTCGCCCTCGTAGGTGAGCTCGACGAGGTTGCCCTCGCCCGGGGTCAGGGCGACGCGGGTCGATCCGGCGGTGACGGACTGGCCCTTCCCGTCCTTGAATTCCAGCGCCGACGGGTCATCGGCGACGCGCACCCACTGGCCGTCGCGCGTAATGCCCAGCGGGATCACATCCCACTTGGTGCGGTCGATAGCGGTCAGGATGCCGGCGGCCGTCGAGCACGAGATCTCATGCTCGGAGGAGCGTCCACCGAAGACGATGAGGACGCGAGGACGAGAAATTGCAGTCATGGGTCCAAGACTACCGCGCGGGAGGCTTTTCACGCCCGCGTGCGCGGCGTTTAGACCAGCTCGATCTTCCAGCCGTCCATCTTCTGCGGGCGTGCGAGCAGCATGCGCCCCATGTCCTCGATGCTGGCGCGTCCCTCGACGACCTCGACGACGGCGCCTGTAATCGGCATATCCACGCCGACGGAGGCCGCGACCTGGAGGATCGGCGAGGCCGACGCAACGCCCTCGACGACACCCGGGGAGAGGGCCAGGGCCTCGGCCAGCCCCATGCCGGAGCCGAGGCGGTGGCCGAGGGAGAAGTTGCGCGACAGGCGCGAGGAACAGGTGGCGACGAGGTCGCCGATGCCGGACAGACCTGCGAAAGTCGCGGGGTCGGCGCCGAGCGCGGTGCCCAGGCGCGTCATTTCCGCCAGGCCGCGGGTGATGAGGGTCGAGCGCGTGTTGATGCCCAGGCCCATGCCCTCGGCGGCGCCGATGGCGACCGCGATGACGTTCTTGGTGGCACCCGCCATCTCCGTGCCCACGACGTCGGTGGACGCGTAGGGGCGGAAGTAGGAGTTGTGGCAGGCCTTCGCGATCTCCTTGGCCAGCTCCACGTCGGTTGCAGCCACGACCGTGGCCGTGGGCTGGCGTTCCGCGATCTCGCGTGAGAGGTTCGGGCCGGACAGGACGGCGATGCGACTACTCGGCACGCCCGAGGCCTCGGCGATGATCTCGTCGACGCGTTTGAGCGAGCCGAGCTCGAGGCCCTTGGCCAGGGACAGCAGGGCGACGTCGGGGGCGAAGGCCTCGCGCGCGGCGCTCAGGGTGGCGCGCACGGCCTTGACGGGCACGGCGACGACGACGAGCTCGCGACCGGCGACGGCCTCGGCGATGTCGGTGGTTGCGTTGATGCGCCCCGAGAGCTCAATCCCCGGCAGGTACGTCGGGTTCTCTCCCCCGTTGATGAACGAGATCGTGTCGGCGTTGCGCCCCCACATCGTCACGCTCACGCCCGCGTCGGCGAGGACCTGCGCGAACGTCGTTCCCCACGCGCCCGTTCCCAGGACCGCTGCTGTTGTCATACTCATCGAGACCTCCCTGTCGAGGCCATTCTACTAGGATTGAAACAACCGACCCGCACCAGGAGGAACTGTGTCTCACCGTCGAGCCCTCGCCGCGAGCGCAGCCAGCTGTCTGCTCCTGTTGGGTGCGTGCGCGCCCGGAGCCCCAACGGACGCGCCTCAGTCAGCCGAGACCTCGCCGAGCGCCTCTCACTCCCCCACGGCGTCTGCAACCGCGAGCGCGACGCCGGAGACCACGCCGACGTCCGAGCCAGGTCTGGACGCAACCAAGCCGATCAACGCCGATAACTGGATGTCGAGCGTGGAGGGGTTGCCTCCGGTGCGCTCGGATGACCCGGCGAAGGCTTTGGCGCTGACGGGGATGCGCGCGGCGAGGCACGAGGGTTTCGCGCGGGTGGTGCTGGAGTTTTCGGGCGAGGGCACGCCGGGGGTGTGGCGTGCGGCGTGGACGGAGGAGGCCGTGGAGCAGGGCCGAGGCCTGCCCATCCAGGTCGAGGGCGAGGCTGTCTTGGATCTGGTCATTGACGGCACGCCGATGACGGCGAGCGAAAGCTCTTACCCGAGTGGCACGCACACGCGCGCTGGCGACCTGGACGTCGTCTCGGACGGAACTTTCGAGGACAACACGCACGTCGTCATCGGGGCGCCGACCGCGCGCCAATTCCAGATCGGATTCTTATCCGACCCGGTCCGCATGGTCATCGATATCCGCGATTAGCCCTTCTTGCGGGCCTTCTTCGCTTTCTTGGCCTTCTTCGAGAGCTGTTCTTCCCACCAGGGGCCGGCCTGCGTGGCGGGGTCCCACACCTGCTCGGGGACGGGCAGTCCACGCAGCTTGCCCACGCCCGCGCGAACGGCGTCGCTAATGCGCGTGGTCGCCTCATTGACGGCCTCGTGATCCTCCGAGCCTGCGGGGCTCATGAGGTCTGACAGGTCGACGGGCTCGCCGAAGTGGTAGGCGATGCGTCGGCCCGGGCGCATGTCGATGCCCTTGGCGTTGTAGGGGGCCATGATGTCCTGCGGTCCCCACTGCGAGACGGGAATGACGGGCACACCCGTGTCAAGGGCCAGGCGGGCGGCACCCGACTTGAATTCCATCGGCCACTGGTCGGGGTCACGCGTGAGAGTGCCTTCCGGGAAGATGCCGACGACCTCGCCGGCTTTCAGCGCCTCGCGGGTGGGTGCCAGGACGGCCGAGGGGTTGGAGTCGCGGTTGACGGGGATCAGCCCCATGCCCTTGATGATCCAGCCGAACACCGGCACGGAGAACATCGACTTCTTCGCCAGGAAGCGCACGGCGGTGTCGCGCTTCATGAAGTACCAGCACAGGCACAGCGGGTCCACGTTGGACAGGTGGTTGGGCACCAGGAGGAAGCCACCCTCGGTGGGGAGGTTCTCTTCACCCGTCACGGTGAACTTGATCCAGGGCGTCATGATGGGCGTCAGGACGCCCTTGGCGAAGGTGTAAAAGCCGGAGACAGCACTCATGGCTTCATTCTACGGGGACCGCTCACCCATTGCGCTGGCCCACACGGACCTCACACCAGGACGGACACAACCCCGGGGGCGACATCGACGGTGAAGGGGATCGAGGCGATGCGGTCACCGTCCGCCATGGCGATCATACCTGCGGGGGCGGCGAAGGAGACGACGCGGGCGCTTTCCACCTCGATAGCCGGGTGTGCCTTCGCGCGGCCGGCGACGACGCGGGCGAGCACGGGCAGGGCGCGAGACAGCGACAGGGGGCCGACGTGGCACACCTCAAGGACGCCGTCGCTCATGTCCGAGGATTCCACCAGGGTGATGCCGCCGCCGAAACGTCCGGAGTTGGACGCCGACGCGATCCAGCCGCTCATGTTGCGCTCGACCCCGTCCACGGTCGCCACAATCTCGGTGGGTTCGTGCGAGGCCAGGGCCGCGAAGGCCCCGTACCCGTAGGCCAGCGGACCCGAGGTGAAAGAGGATTCGTTCGCGAGAATATTCGCTCGCGCGTCCAGGCCGATCGAGACAATGCCGAGAGCCAGGCGCACGCCGTCGCGCGAGCGCACCCACATGCCGTCCAGGGGACGTATCCGGGAGGCCAGCCAGTCCGAGGAGTCGGCCCCGGCCTCGTTGGAAGAAAAACCCAGCGGAGCGAGGGAACGTGCGCGCACCAGCGGGTCCGTGCCGATCCTCAGCGCGCGACACAGGTCGTTGCCGCGACCGCCCGGCATGGGAACGAAGATCGCGTCGGACTCATGGCAGCCGCGCGCCACCGCGCCCAGGTACCCGTCACCGCCCAGAGCCGCGACAAAGGAGCCAGAGGCAACCTCGCCGGCGATCGCCGCAGGGTCGTCGCCGGGCGTCGTCAGGCGAACCGCGACCTCCCAGCCGCCGCCGCGCAGGATGCGCACGATGCGCGGCCCCAGGCGCACGCTGCGCCCGCCCGCCGACATCGACGAGACGAGCAGCAAAATGCTACGGCGCGCACCCGATGCGGCCATGATCTCAGGCGTCCAGGTAACGCACGCGCGCGTCCAGCTGGTGGAGCTTGCGCGTGAAGTGCTCGTAGCCGCGCGAAATGACGTCAATACCCGACACGGTGGACGTGCCCGACGCGGCCAGGGCCGCGATCAGGTGGGAGAAGCCGCCGCGCAGGTCCGGAACCTCGATATCCGCGCTGTGCAGCGGGGTCGGGCCCGAGATGACGGCCGAGTGGTAGTAGTTCTTCTGGCCAAAGCGGCAGGGCGTCCCACCCAGGCATTCGCGGTAGACCTGGATGTTCGCGCCCATTTTGCGCAGCGCCTCGGTGAAGCCGAAACGGTTCTCGTACACGGTCTCGTGCACAATCGACAGGCCCTCAGCCTGGGTGAGGGCCACGACGAGGGGCTGCTGCCAGTCCGTCATGAAGCCCGGGTGCACGGCAGTCTCCAGGGCGATCGAGTGCAGCGGCTCGCCCGGGTGGTAGAAGCGGATGCCGTCAGCGTCGATGTCGAAGGCGCCGCCCACCTTGCGGAAGGTGTTGAGGAACGTCGTCATATCGGGCTGGTGAGCGCCGCGCACGTAGATGTCGCCGTGGGTGGCCAGGGCGGCCGCGCCCCACGAGGCGGCCTCAATGCGGTCCGGCAGAGCCGTGTGGCGGTAGCCGTTCAGCTTGGCGACGCCCTCAATGCGGATCGTACGATCCGTGTCCACCGAGATGATCGCGCCCATCTTCTGCAGGACGTTAATGAGGTCGAGGATCTCCGGCTCGATGGCCGCGCCCTTCAGGGTCGTAATGCCCTCGTTGCGCACGGCCGTGAGCAGCGTCTGCTCGGTCGCGCCCACGGACGGGAAAGGCAGCTCGATGATCGCGCCGCGCAGGCCGGAGGAGGGACGCTTGATGTGCACGCCGTCGGGCTGCTTGTCGACGATCGCGCCGAACTTGCGCAGCGTCTCCAGGTGGAAGTCGATGGGACGGCCACCGATCGCGCAGCCGCCCAGCTCGGGAATGAAAGCCTCGCCCAGCTGGTGCAGCAGCGGGCCACAGAACAGGATCGGAATTCGCGAGGCGCCCGCGAGGGTATCGATGTCAGAGCGCGAGGCAATCTTGACGTTCGAGGGATCCATGCGCAGCGTGCCGCGATCCTGATCGAAGTCAATCTGGACGCCGTGCAGACTCAGCAGGTCCGAGACAACGTCGGTGTCACGGATGAGCGGCACGTTGTAGAGCTCAGAGGGGGTGTCGGCGAGCAGCGACGCAACCATCGCCTTGGGGACGAAGTTTTTCGCGCCGCGCACCGTGATTTCACCGCGCAGCGGATGGCCGCCCTCAACCTGAAGAATCGATGACATGAGTGCTCCTCACTATGACGTAACTGGCCCCTACTCTAGCTAGGTAGGGGCCAGTATGCGCAGTGCTTTCAGTCGCGAGCGGACACAACTTCTTCCTTGGGCAAGAATTTCGCGGGCAGCGTGCGCGGCTTGAAGGAGGGGCGCGCGGCCTCGTAAGCCGCGATCTCGTCCTCGTGGCGCAGGGTCAGGGCAATGTCGTCCAGGCCCTCCATGAGGGTCCAGCGCACGTAGTCGTCGATCTGGAAGGTGCCCGAGATCGCACCGGCTCGCCAGGTCTTGTCCTCCAGGGAAACGGTCACCTCGGTGCCGGGCTCAGCCTCGAGGAGCTTCCACAGGGACTGGCAGTCCTCCTGGGAGATGATGCCGGTAACCAGGCCCTGCTTGCCAGAGTTTCCGCGGAAAATGTCAGCGAATTTGGGGGCCAGGACGACGCGGAAGCCGTAGTCCTTGAGCGCCCACACGGCGTGCTCACGCGAGGAGCCGGTGCCGAAGTCGGGACCCGCGATCAGGACGGAGCCGTTCTTGTAGGCGTCCTGGTTGAGGACGAACTCCGGGTCGTTGCGCCAGGCGGCGAAGAGGGCGTCCTCGAAGCCCGTGCGGGTCACGCGCTTGAGGTAGACGGCGGGGATGATCTGGTCGGTGTCGACGTTGGAGCGGCGCAGCGGGACGCCGATGCCAGTGTGGGTGATGAACTTTTCCATGGGTGCGTCAGTCTTTTCTTCCGTGGGGGACGAGGCCGGGGCCCTCCCCCGCTGTCGGGTGGCGGAGGGCGGGCCTCAGAGGTCGGCCGGGGAGGAGAGGGTGCCGCGCACAGCGGTGGCGGCCGCGACGAGCGGGGACACCAGGTGCGTGCGGCTGCCCTTGCCCTGGCGGCCTTCGAAGTTGCGGTTGGAGGTGGAGGCCGAACGGTCTCCCGCGTTCATCGTGTCGGGGTTCATGCCCAGGCACATGGAGCAACCGGCGTTGCGCCATTCGGCGCCGAACTCGGTGAAGATCTTGTCGAGGCCCTCGGCCTCGGCCTGGAGGCGCACGCGTGCGGAGCCGGGCACGACCATGACGCGCACGCCCTCGGCCTTGCGGCGGCCCTTGAAGATGCCGGCGGCGGCGCGCAGGTCTTCGATGCGGCCGTTGGTGCAGCTGCCGATGAACACGGTGTTCACGGTGATGTCGCGCATCGGGGTGCCGGCCTTGAGGTCCATGTACTCCAGGGCGCGCTCGGCGGCCGCGCGGGCAGTTTCATCGGTGAAGTCCTCGGGGGCGGGGACGGTCGCGGACAACGGCACGCCCTGGCCGGGATTGGTGCCCCAGGTGACGAAGGGCTCGATGTCGGCGGCCTCGAGGATGACCTCGGCATCGAAGACGGCGTCCTCGTCGGAGGCGAGGGAGGACCAGTATTCGACGGCGCGGTCCCAGTCCTCGCCCTCGGGGGCGTGGGGGCGGCCCTTGATGTAGTCGAAGGTCGTCTGATCGGGGGCAATCATACCGGCGCGGGCGCCCGCCTCGATCGACATGTTGCAGATGGTCATGCGGCCCTCCATGGAGAGCTCGCGGATTGCCTGGCCACGGTACTCCAGGACGTAGCCCTGGCCGCCGCCGGTGCCGATCTTGGCGATGACGGCGAGGATGATGTCCTTGGCCGTCGACCCCTCAGGCAGGGAGCCGTTGACCGTGATCGCCATGGTCTTGAAGGGGGCCATCGGCAGCGTCTGGGTCGCGAGCACGTGCTCGACCTGGCTGGTGCCGATGCCGAAGGCCAGCGCACCAAACGCGCCGTGGGTGGAGGTGTGGGAGTCGCCGCACACGATCGTCATGCCGGGCTGGGTGAGGCCCAGCTGGGGGCCAACCACGTGGACGATGCCCTGGTCGGCGTCGCCCAGGGAGTGCAGGCGCACGCCGAACTCCTCGGCGTTCTTGCGCAGAGTGTCGATCTGGGTGCGGCTCGTGATGTCCGCGATCGGCTGGTCGATGTTGATCGTCGGCGTGTTGTGGTCCTCGGTCGCGATCGTCAGATCGGGGCGACGCACCTGGCGTCCGGCGAGGCGCAGGCCCTCAAATGCCTGGGGGCTCGTCACTTCGTGCACGAGATGGAGGTCGATGTAGAGCAGGTCGGGGGCGCCGTTCTCCCCCTTGGACACGATGTGGTCACGCCACACCTTTTCTGCCATCGTTCCGCTCATTGTTCCTCCTCTGTTCTCCGCTTTGGAGACACGGTGTCCTTCATGCTTCGCATTCAATGGAACCGCCTCATCGGCCGAGCGACCCGCTGATCTCACGTCTCGGACGCCCCTTTGACCTGTTTCACTATCCGACAATTTGCCATCTCAAAAGCTGAGATATTAAATAGTTGTATGGAAGAGCAAACATCCAGTGGCGTTGGCGTTCTCGATAAGGCTGCGTTGGTTCTCAGCGCTCTCGAGGCGGGACCCGCCACCCTCGCCCAACTCGTTTCCAGCACGGGGCTTGCTCGCCCCACCGCCCATCGACTGGCCGTCGCTCTCGAATATCACCGCATGGTCGCCCGCGACATGCAGGGACGTTTTATCCTCGGCCCCCGCCTCCAGGAACTCTCCTCCGCCGCCGGCGAAGACCGCCTCCTCCAGGCCTCCATGCCGGTCCTTCAGGCTCTGCGCGACCACACGAAGGAATCCTCCCAGCTCTTCCGCCGCCAGGGAGACTACCGCGTGTGCGTGGCCGCCTCCGAACGCGAAATGGGTCTGCGCGACTCGATCCCCGTGGGCGCCACGCTCTCCATGAGCGCCGGCTCCGCCGCCCAGGTCCTGCTGGCCTGGGAGGAGCCCGACCGCCTGCACCGCGGCCTGTACGGCGCCTCCTTCAACGCCACCATGCTCTCCGAGGTGCGCCGCCGTGGCTGGGCCCAGTCCGTGGGTGAGCGAGAGCCGGGCGTCGCCTCCGTATCCGCCCCCGTGCGCGGCCCCTCCGGCCGCGTCCTGGCCGCCCTGTCCATCTCCGGCCCCATCGAGCGCATGGGTCGCCAGCCCGGACGCCAGCACGGCCCCTCCGTCATGGCGGCCGCCAACAGGCTCACGGAATTCCTCTCCACCGTCGAAGACGCCGCCGACCTGTAAGCCGCGACCTGAGACGAGATAAACGGGTGGGCCGGGACGATTGAATCGTCCCGGCCCACCCGTTTGCGTAGCGATCCGCTAGGCGACCCAGCGGCCAGCACCATCAAAGGTGTAGGCCGTGCCGTCAATAACGACGCGTCCGGTCGCCATGGCACCCGACGGGTGGCAGAAGTACCAGCTGCCGCCGTCCTTCACCCATCCGATCGCCATCTGGCCAGATTCCGTCAGGTAGTACCACTGACCACCCACGGCGGCCCAGCCGATGGCCATCGAACCATTGCCGTTCAGGTAGAACCAGGCGCCGCCCAGGTTCACCCAGCCGCTTGCCATCGCACCACTGGCGTTCAGGTAGTACCAGGTGTCACCATCCTTCAGCCAGCCGGTGGCCATGACTCCGGTGTCGGGATCCAGGTAGTACCAGGTGCCGCCGACGGCGGTCCAGCCTCTCGCCATCGCACCGGACGGGGCGTAGTAGCGCCACGCGCCATCCTCGACCTGCCAGCCGGTCTTCATCCAGCCATTCGTATCAAAGGAGTACGTGACACCGTCACGGACAACGCGCTCGTTAGCCGGGTAGCTCCCATCCGGGTAACGCAGCCACCAGCGGCCGTCCCCCGAGGCGACCCACTGTGCGGCAGCAGGATCCGGCTCCGGGTCGACGGTGGGATCAATGCGATCGCCCGCGGCCTGCGTGAAGACGGCGACCGTGCGGGCGGGAACCGTGATGGAGCCCGTCTTAGCGTCGAAGGACGCGCCCTTGACGGTCTCGTCCGAGCCGTTCGCCTGAGCCTCGTGCAGCTTGAAGACGCGACCCGACAGGCCCGCAACCGCGGTGGTCACGGACTCCCCCGTCGCGTTGAAGACGACGAGAGCACCGTCGAGCTTCGCGTCGATGTCGTTCCCGGCCCCAGCCTCGTCGTTGATGAGCATGACGATCGTGCCATCCACGGCGCCCTCACCCGAGTTCGGGAAGGTCACCTTGGAGCGGATCAGATCTGCGCTGCCCAGCGTGAACAGGCGCGAGGAGGAACGCACGCGCAGGAAGTCCATCGCGATTTCCGAGGAGGTGTCGATCTGCTCCGGGGTCGGCTTCAGATCGGGGTTCTCCAGCAGCGGGCGCATGTGGTTCCAGGCCGCGCCGTTCTTCGACTTCACCGGCAGGCCTCGGCCAAAACCGTTGTCGCGCATCGACCAGTCGATCGCGTTGAAGTGATCACCAGAGTTGTAGGAGTCGCGGTCCAGGGACTTCGAGCGCAGCATCTCCGTTCCCGAGGCCCAGAAGGAGGGCGACTGCGACAGGGCCACGGAGGCCTGGCTGATCAGCGACATGCGCACGCGGTGATCCATCGGAGCATCCGCCGGCATCTTGTAGGTGACCAGGTCGAAGAGCGTCTCGTTGTCGTGGGCGTCCACGTAGTTAACGTTCTCGGCGGGCTGGGAGGCGAAGCCTGCGCCCTGACCGTTGTAGTCCAGCTGCGCGCCCGACACGGTCTTGCCGTCGTAGGTGGTGAGCGTGTAGTCCTTCAGGTTGCCCGCCAGGCCCAGCTTCACGAGGTCCACGCGGTGCAGATAGTCGGCGCGACGGTCCGCCTCGGAGCGGGTATCGAGACCGTTGAGGTCCGAGAAGGCGCCCGAGCCGAAGCCTTGCAGCACGCGGTGGTCCTCGTCGAAGGGTCCACCACCGTGCACGGCGTCGCGCAGGCGGTCGTTGAACGCACCAATGCCGGTGCCATCCAGCTGTCCCTGCGTGGCCTGGGTGAACAGCGCGTTGTTCGCGACCTCACCGAAGTTCCAGCCCTCGCCGTAGATGTACAGGCGCGAGCCGTCCACGCCGTCCTTCTCCAGGGTGAGGGACGCCAGGGCCGCCTTCGCGCGCTTCATCTCCTCGGCCGGGTGGTGGCCCATGAGGTCGAAGCGGAAGCCGTCGACGTGGTAGTACTTCGCCCAGTGGATCATCGAGTCGATCATCAGGTGCTCACTCATCGCGTTTTCGGTCGCGACGTTGGAGCAGCAGGTCGAGGTCTCAACACCGCCAGAGGCGTTCAGGCGCTGGTAGTAGCCGGGCACGACGCGGTCAAGCACGGAGTGGGCGGACTGACCCGCCGCGGGCGTGTGGTTGTAGACCTGGTCGAGGACGACCTGCATGCCGATCGAGTGCAGACCACCCACCATGGAGCGGAACTCGCGCACGCGCGCGCCGCCGTTCTGCTGGGACGAGGTCGCGTAGGAGCCCTCGGGGGCCATCCAGTGCAGCGGGTCGTAGCCCCAGTTGTAGGCGTCCTGGTCGGCCACGGCCGTGACCGCCGCCTGCTGCTCCTCGGACGCCGGGCCGGCATCCTCGGGGATCGCGGGTGTCTTCTGGTCAGTGCGCTTCTCAGGGATGGTCGCGATGTCGAAGGTGGGCAGCAGGTGCACCGTGTTCATGCCGGCGCGCGACAGCTCGGCCAGGTGGCGCATGCCGTTGGACTCGAACTGCGTGAAGGCCATGTAAGTGCCGCGCATGTCCTCGGGCACCGACGTATCCGCGGCGGAGAAGTCGCGCACGTGCAGCTCGTAGATGGAGCGCTGGGCGTCATCCTCGATGACGGGAGCCTTGGAGTCCGTCCACACCGAGGGGGCGATCGACGGATTGTCCATGTTGACGGCGACGGAGCGCGTGGAGTCGACCGTCAGGGCAACCGAGTAGGGGTCGGTCACGAGGTTCGTCTCGACCTTGCCCGTTTCGGGCACGTAGACGCTGACCTCCCACAGGTACTGGGCGCCCTCGTGGATCTCACCGGCAGCATTGTCGACGCTCCAGCGGCCGTCCTCGCCGCGCACGGCGGCGGTACGCAGGCCGTCACCCTGCACGTCGGCATCGGAGCCGCGCGGGGTCGAGGTGTTCCACGACAGCAGGGTCACGTTCTTAGCGGTCGGTGCCCACAGCGCGAACGTCGGGTTACCCACCTCGTTCCAGCCCACGCCGTACGAGGCCTGGGTGGCCTTCGCCGCGTAGAGCGAGTCGAGGACGGGGGCGATCTGCACGCCGGTGAAGGCATTGACGCTCTCCCCCGACTTCTGGGCGAGCGCGATCTGGCCGGTGAGGGCCTCGCGCGCCCCGGCCTCGTCGAGGGAAGCCTTCAGGGCGATGTATCCGTTGAGATTCGGGTGGGCCGCGCTCACCTCGGCAGGCAGGTCACCCGCGACGGTCAGGGCGCTCGTCGTAGCGCCCGTGACGGCACCATCCGCCAGGCCAGCGCCGCCCTCGGGGGCGGTCACCAGCTCGTAGGAAAGCTTCGCGGAACCGTCGAGGACCTGCGCGCGGGTCACGCCCTCGGGCAGAAGCGAGGTCGGCCACGCGAGAATGTTCGAGGTCACCCAGTAGGCGCGCTGCTCACCCGAGCCCGCGACAGGCGCGTCGGAGGCCGCGATGTCGAGCTTATGCGTCGCAGAATCGTAGGTGAAGGTCACAAGCTTGTTCGCTTTCGTTGCAAACTGGTAGTTGGCTCCGCCAACGGCGCCATCCTGCCCGTAATTCTCGTTCCACGATCCATCAATGGCAACCTTGAGCTCGTAGGAGCCTTCCGGCAGAGCCGTCGTCTCGTAGGTGTAAGTGCCATTGCCCACCGGCTCCATGAGGGGCGCCAGGCATTCGGGCTTCCAGTTATCCGTGCAGCCCAGCGCCTTCTGGAACGAGCCAGGCAGCGTCACCATCTGGTCGGTCGCGGTGTTCCACACGCGGTGCGTCGCGCGGTTGTAGAAGAAGGTAACGGACGTCGTCTCTGTCAGGGTGTAGGAGATGTTCGCTCCCCCCGCAGCACCTCCGGCACCAAACGACGTGTCCCACGAGCCGCCCTCGGCAACCTTGTACTGATAATCGCCGGCCGGCAGCGTGAACGTCGCACTGTACACGCCCGTCGCGTCGCGCGTGAGTGCAGCCTTATCGCAGCCGGGTGCCCAGTCCGCGTCGCATCCCATCGCAGCGTTGTGGTTACCGGGGATTGTCACCAGCACGTCGGCGTCGGCGCCAGCAGCTCCCGCGTCAACAGCAGTCGCATCGTTCCCCTCGTTTGACGTTTCCGTCCCAGGCACGGCCCACGCGGCTGGAAGCACACCTCCCATCAGCGCGATAGCCGCGCCAACGCTGAGCGTTCGGCGCAGGAATGTCCTATTGAGTCGGTATGTCACGACAGACTCCCTCGTCCAAAAGCGATCCCCTCCCATGGGGCTGCTCCTAGGTTAGACACACTGCAACAGTTCCGAAACTTTTCTGCAAAGCACAAGAGAAAACGCGGACCGAGTGGTTAACAAAAAACCTCGCCACCGCTCAGGTGCCGAGGTCATTGGTACCCCCAACCGGATTTGAACCGGTGTTAACGCCGTGAGAGGGCGTCGTCCTAGGCCGCTAGACGATGGGGGCCTTGATTCACTTATGAATCCGTACCCCCAACCGGATTTGAACCGGTGTTAACGCCGTGAGAGGGCGTCGTCCTAGGCCGCTAGACGATGGGGGCCTTGACTGAAACTTGCGTTTCAGACTGCTGGGGTACCAGGACTCGAACCTAGAATGGCTGAACCAGAATCAGCTGTGTTGCCAATTACACCATACCCCATTGGGTATCACCTGCTTCATTTTCACGTCGCTGGCGACAGGAGATAACTGTAGCGGACCGAGGCCCTCATGCCAAATCGAAGCCCAGTGGTCCCGATCACCCACCGCCTCTCCCCCGCGAACAGGACACCTCCAGGCACGACGAAGCCCCGACCTCGTCCTCAGACAGGGCGATGAGGCCGGGGCTGGTCTCAGCGATCAGGCCAGGGAGGCACGCAGGGCACGCAGGCGGGTCAGCGAAGAATCGCGCCCCAGGATCTCCATGGACTCGAACAGCGGCGGTGAGACCTGACGACCGGTCACGGCGACGCGCAGCGGGCCGAAGGCCAGGCGGGGCTTGACGCCCATCTCGTCGACGATGCGTGCACGCAGCGACCCCTCGAGGGCGGCGGTCGTGAACTCGGTCAGGCCCTCAACGGTCTCGATGGCGGCGTCCAGGACGTCCACGGCGTTGTCCTTGAGCTTGGAGACGGCCTTCTCATCCATCTCCAGAGCGTCGTCGGCGACGAAGAGGAAGCCGAGCATGCCCGTGGCCTCGCCGAGGAGCTGAATGCGCGTCTGGATGAGCGGCGTGGCCTCGGTGAGGATCTCGCGCTCACGATCGGTCAGCGCCTCGAAGGAGTCGGCCGAAACAACCTCGTCGCGGTGCAGGAAGGGCACCAGACGGTTCCGGAAGTCCTCGCCGTCCAGCAGACGGATCTGCTCAGCGTTGATCGCGATGGCTTTCTTCTGGTCGAAACGCGCCGGGTTCGGGTTCACGTCCGAGATATCGAAGGCCTGGGCCATCTCCTCCATGGAGAAGATGTCGCGGTCCGCGGCGATCGACCAGCCCAGGAGAGCCAGGTAATTGTTGAGGCCCTCGGGGATCATGCCGGCAGCCTTGTGCAGCAGCAGGTTCGACTCGGGGTCGCGCTTGGACAGCTTCTTGTTGCCCTCGCCCATAACGTAGGGCAGGTGGCCGAAGCGCGGCATGAACTTGGCGACACCAATGGCCTCAAGCGCGCGGTACAGCACGATCTGGCGGGGCGTCGAGGAGAGCAGGTCCTCACCGCGCAGCACGTGGGTGATCTCCATGAGCGCGTCATCGATCGGGTTCACCAGCGTATAGAGCGGATGGCCGTTGGCGCGCACGATGACGTAGTCCGGCACCGAACCGGCCTTGAAGGTGATCTCGCCGCGGATCAGGTCCGTGAACGTGATGTCCTCGTCGGGCATGCGCAGGCGCAGGACGGGCTGGCGACCCTCGGCGCGGAAGGCGGCGATCTGCTCCTCCGTCAGGTTGCGGTCAAAGCCGTCGTAGCCGAGCTTGGGGTCCTCGCCCTTGGCGCGGTGACGCTCCTCGATCTCCTCGGGGGTCGAGTAGGACTCGTAGGCGTAGCCGGCCTCGAGCAGGCGGGTGGCCACGTCACGGTAGATGTCCATGCGCTCGCTCTGGCGGTAGGGGCCGTGCGGGCCTCCCTTACCGACGCCCTCGTCCCAATCGAGGCCCAGCCACTGCAGGGACTCGATGATCTGATCGAAGGACTCCTGGGAGTCGCGGGCGGCATCCGTGTCTTCGATGCGGAAGACGAAGGTTCCTCCCGTGTGGCGGGCGTAGGCCCAGTTGAACAGGCACGTACGGACCATGCCGACGTGAGGGGTTCCTGTGGGCGAGGGGCAGAAGCGGACGCGAACGTCGGCACCGGTGGCAGTTGTTTCACTCATGATCCCTCCATCCTACTCCAGCGGTGGCTGTTGCATTTGCTTGATGGGTGGGCGCGCTGCGACGCGCGCCGGGGGTGCGGATAGGCTGGTTGCATCACCGGGATCGGCCCGCGCCGCTTCCACCGACTCGTCCAGGAGGACACCGTGTCCGTTCGTCTCTTTTCCGACTCCCACCTCTACCGCACCGGCTCCCTGAAGTGGACGGGTATCACGACCACGAGCGGTGAGCCGACGATCGGCGCGTGGGTGGCGGAAATGGACTTTGGGACGGCCCCAGAGGTCGCCGACGCGATGAAGGGGGCGATCGACGACGGCCTGCTCGGCTACCAGCCGACCTGGCTGGAGCCGCGCATCGCGGGCGTGACCGCGGAGTTCCAGAAGCGTCGCTTCGGCTGGGACGTGGATGCTTCCCACGTGCGCCTCGTGGCCGCGGTCCTGCCCGCGCTTGAGGCGACCATCCAGCACCTGGTGCGCCCGGGCGCGCCGATCATCGTGCCCACGCCCGCCTACATGCCGTTCCTGACGATCCCGGGCAAGTTCGACCACCCCGTCATCGAGGTTCCCTCGCTGCGTGGCACGCGCGCCGGCGGGCGCGGCTGGGCGCTCGACCTGGAGGGGATCCGCGCGGGGCTCGAGGCCGGGGCTGGCCTCGTCATCCTGTGCAACCCGTGGAACCCGGTCGGCCGCGTCCTGCGCGAGGAGGAGCTTCGCGCCCTGCATGACGTGGTCTCCGGCTACGACGCGCTCGTGTTCTCCGACGAGATCCACTCCTCCCTCGTGCTGGACGAGCAGATTCCCTTCGTCTCCTACGCGTCACTCGGCCCCTCGTTCGCATCCCACACGGTGACGGCGACCGCCGCGTCGAAGGGCTGGAACATCGCAGGCCTGCCCTCCGCACAGGTGATCCTGCCCGACGAGGCGCTGCGCGAGCGCTGGGACGTGTTCGCCGCCGACGTGCGCCACGACGCCAACGTCATCGGCACGGTGGGCGCGATCGCAGCCTACGAGCGCGGCGATGCCTGGCAGCGCGAGGTCAAGGACCTGATCCGCTCCAACGTGGACCTCGTTGAGCGCGCTCTCACAGATACACCGATCGACTTCGTACGCCCCGAGGGCACGTACCTGACTTGGTGGGGCTTCGAGGGAGTCGACCTGGGTCCCCTCTCCCCCGCCGCGACGCTGCGCGAGCGCGCCCGCATCGCCGCCAACGAGGGCCGCACCCTGGGAGCGGACTACGCCTCGTGGGCGCGCATCAACCTGGCGTGCGCCCCCGACGCGGCCTCGCGGATCGTGGAGAGGGTCCTCGGCCTGCTCTGATCTTATCCTGCACGAGACGAGGCCGTGGCCGGCAACGGTGGACATCCACCTCCCGACTACGGCCTCGTATTGCGTCTGTGCGCTTAGGCTCCCAGTGCCGCCTCGATGCCTGCGACCACGGTCTGGCGGGCCGCAGAGGCCGCCTCAACGACGGCGGTCGGATCCGTCGGGCCATCGGCGAACGACAGGTCGGAGACAACCGACATGCCGGCGACGCGCACGCCCAGGGCATGCAGGGTGATGGCCTCCATGACGGTCGACATGCCCACACAGTCCACGCCCAGGCCCGAGAGGATGCGGGTCTCGGCCATCGTCTGGTACTCGGGGCCGCGCAGGATCGCGTAAGTACCCTCGCGCTGACAGACCCCGCGTAGCACCTGCGTCATCTGGGCGTCCCACACGGCCGACACATCCAGGAAGAGCGGCCCATCGAAGGGCGAGGCGCCACTGACGTTCACGTGGTCGGTGATCGCCATGACGTCGCCCAGGTTCCAGGGCTTCAGGCAGCCGTTCGCGTTCGTGAGGACCGCGCGGCTGATCCCCGCCGCAACCGCAGCTCGGGCAAGAGCCGCGACGGGGCGGACGCCCAGCCCCTCGTAGAGGTGCGTGCGGCCCGTGGCCACGAGGACCACTCCCCCGCACGCCTCGTAGGCGCGCAGCTCGCCACCATGCCCGTCCGCGACCGGCGCGACGACTCCGGGGATGTCACCCAGTGAAACGGTGGCCGCGGGGGCTCCCCAGGCCTCGTCGAGAGCCTCAGACAAGCCGGACCCGAGCACGACGAGCGCGTCCGGGCGTCCCGCAAGAGAGGTGAGGACCCGGGCGCCGGCCTGGGCCTCGTCGTCGAGGAGAGCCTGCGTAAAGCGCGGGTCGACGCTCACTGCTCGTCCTCATTCGCGCCCTCGGCGTAGGTACGCGAGGGAAGCTTCTCCTGCGCGCGCACGCGGCCCGCGCTGGTCACCCAGTAGCCGACGAAGCCAACGACCATCGCCAGGAGGATGCCGATGTTGGCGCCCGCCCAATCACCGTCGCGGCCACCCAGGGGACCGAGGAGGTAGCCCTGCCAGGACAGCCAGGAGGCGCTCGCGTTGACGACGAGGCCCCAGCCCACCAGCGAGCCGACGATCAGGGAGGCGACAGCACCCCAGTTCACCGAGCCGTAGCGACCCGAGGGAGTGAAGAGCGAGGGCTCGTCGTAGTCATTGCGACGCAGCGCGATGTCCGCCAGCATGACGCCACCCCACGCGGCGATGACGACACCGAGGGTTGTGAGGAACGCCGTGAAGGGTGTCAGGAAGGAGTCCGCGAAGAACACGACGACGATCGTGCCGACCGTCATGATCGTGCCGTCAATCGCAGTGGCGACCGGGCGCGAGACGGGCACGCCCGTGGCCAGCAGCGACAGGCCCGAGGAGTAGATGTCCATGACGATGCCACCGATGAGGCCCAGGATCGCGACCAGCGCGAAGGGAATGAGGAACCAGGTGGGCAGCAGCGTGGTGAGCGCGCCGATCGGGTCGCCGCCGATGGCCTCGGAGAGAGACTCGTCGGCCGAGCCAACCAGGAGGATACCGAAGAAGACGAGGATGACCGTGGGCAGCGCCGCACCCACCGTCGTCCAGCCGACAACGCCCCTCGTCGAGGCGGCGCGCGGCAGGTAGCGCGAGTAGTCGGCGGCCGCGTTAATCCAGCCGAAACCGAAGCCCACGAGGAGCATGCAGCCCGCACCAAGCACCGCAGTCATGGGCGCCGAGGGGCGCGAGGAGAGGACCGCGAAGTCGATCGTCGGTGCGACCAGGACCAAGTAGACGATCGTCAGGGCCGCGGTGGCCCACGTGATCCACGTTTGGACCTTCATGATCGCCTCGAAACCGAGGATGCCCGAGCCCGCCGCCAGCACGACGACGAGGATCAGGGCGATAATCTGGGCGACGACGTGGTTCGTGAAGCCCAGCGCCCCCATCACCGTGGCCGTGGCCTGGACGGCCATGATCGCCAGGAAGGTCTCCCAGCCCACCGTCAGGATCCACGAGATCGCAGCCGAAATACGGTTGCCGTTGAAACCGAAGGCCGCGCGCGACAGGACCAGCGTCGGGGCGGAGCCGCGCTTACCGGCGATCGCGATGAGGCCGCAGACCAGGAAGGACAGGGCCACGCCGACGACGGACACAACGACCGCCTGGCCGAGGGAAAGCCCGAAGCCGAGGATCCACGAGCCCCACGAGATACCCAGGACCGAAATGTTCGCCGCGAACCACGGCATGAACAGGTCGGAGGGTTTTCCCTTGCGATCGGATTCGGGAATGACGTCCAGACCGGCCATTTCGACGGCCAGCGCGCCCGATGACTGGGGTTCGCTCACGGTGTGCTCCTATGCGACGGAGATATTGTCAGAACGACGTGATCCTATCACACAGGTCACACAACTAGGCTCGGACGACAGGATTTGTCAGGCTTCCAATCCCCTCGATCTCGATCTCCACGCGATCACCTGCGTGAACGATCTCGGCGCCCGCGGGCGCACCCGTGGCGATCACGTCGCCGGGCAGCAGCGTCATCTGATGAGACACGTAGGACACCAGCTCGAAGGGGTTCCAGATCATGTGCGCGGTCGAGGAGTCCTGAGCGATCTCACCGTTCAGGTACGAACGAATCGCCAGGTTGGTGACATCAAGGGCGGGGTCGACCGTGATCCACGGGCCCAGCGGGCACGCCGAGTCAAAAGACTTTCCGCGCGACCAGGGGCCGCCCGTCATCGCGTCGCGGGCAGTGGCGTCGTTAGCAATCGTGTAGCCGAGGATCATCTGCGGCGCGTCCTCGACGCTCACGTCCTTGGCGAGGGACTTGATGACGATCGCGAGCTCGCCCTCAAAGGCCACCGCGTTCGACCAGGCGGGGATCGCGATCGGGTCATCGGGGCCCACGACCGAGGTATTGGCCTTCAGGAAAATCGGCGGCTCGGGGCGCTCATCAGCCGGAATCGGGGTGTCGGAGTAGTTGTCACCGATACCCACGACCTTCGAGCGCGGAATCACCGGGGAGAGCAGGCGCACCTCGTCCAGCTCGTAGATCTGGCCGGAGGGTTCCACGGGCGAAAACAGCGGGTCACCCTTGAGCCCCACAATCCTCGTCGAGCCCTCCTCAAGGGCACCGTAGACCGGGTTCGTACCATCGGAAAAACGTGCGATTCTCATGCCGGTAGCCTAACGCAGCTCCGCGCGCGCCGCGCCGAGCAGCGCCGACATGCACGACGCCGGATACGCGAGGCACGAGACATGCCCGGCGCACCCGGCGAGGTGGTCGGCAGCTATTACTTCTTCTTCTGCTTGGGGCGCTTCCACACGCTGCCGGGAACGTCGCCGGGCAGCAGCGGGTTCTTCTCGCCCACGAAGACGGGCTCGGCGACGCCATCGCGACGCTGGGCCTCGTAGTCGCGCAGCGCGCCCAGCACCCAGCGGGCCAGGAAGACCAGGGCCACCAGGTTCGTGATCGTCATGACCGCCATCGCGATGTCGACGGCGTTCCACACGACGTCCAGGGTCAGCAGGGCACCGATCGTCGCCGAGGCCACGCACACAACGCGCACGGTCCAGGTCGCCCAGCGGGCGTCACCGAAGACGAAGGACATATTCGTGTCGGAGTAGACGTAGGCGGCGATGATCGAGGAGTAGGCCAGGACGAAGATCAGGATCGCCATAGGCACGATCGTCCAGGCGCCCAGCTCGTTGGCCACGGCCAGGGTCGTCAGGTTCGAGGGGTTCACGTCCGCGCCGCCCCACACCTTCTCGCCGGCGATGAGGATGACGAATGCGGTCGCCGTGCACACGACGATCGTGTCGATGAAGACGCCCAGGGATTGGATGAGGCCCTGGCGCACCGGGTGGGACACGGTCGCGGTCGCGGCAGCGTTGGGAGCGGTGCCCTGGCCGGCCTCGTTGGAGAAGAGGCCGCGCTTGGTGCCGTTAATCATCGCGGCAATGATGCCGCCGCCCAGGCCGCCGACTGTGGCATCCATGGAGAACGCGGAGGTGAAGATCTGGCCCAGAACGGTGCCGAACTGCGTGATACTCATGAGGCAGACGATGGCGACCATGATGACGTAGATGGTCGCCATGATCGGGGCCATCCACTCGGTGACACGGGCGACGGTACGGATACCGCCGAAAATGACCATCGCGGAGAAGACGAAGATCAGGCCTGCGACCGTGAGCTGCGCAGCCGAGAAGCCGCCCGCGCCGGGCAGGGGCTGCTTGGCGGCCTCACCGAAGGCACTCGTGAGCGTGCCCGCAATGGCGTTGGACTGCACGGAGGTGATGACGATACCGCAGGTGACGACGGTGATAACGGCGAAGACGTTGGCCAGGACGCGGTTCTTCATACCGCGCTTGATGTAGTAGGCCGGGCCTCCGCGGAAGGAGCCGTCAGAGTGCTTCACCTTGAAGATCTGGGCCAGCGTCGCCTCGAAGAACGCGGTCGCCATACCCACCAGGGCCACGACCCACATCCAGAAGATCGCACCCGGTCCACCGAACATGAGCGCCGCGGCCACACCGAACACGTTTCCGATGCCCACGCGCGCGGCGAGCGAGATCGCGAACGCCTGGAAGGAGGAGATGCCGCCGTCGGCGCCCTTGCGCGAGCCGAGGACCGTGCGCACCATCTCCGGGAAGAGGCGCAGCTGCACGCCGCGGGAGACGACCGTCAGGACGAGGCCCACTCCGATCAGGATGACAATCGTCAGGTGCATCGTGATCCAGTCAGCGATCTGCTGCTCGATCTGGGCAATGTGTTCCACAGGAGCCTCCCGGGGTGTCAAAAAACGAGGCCGGGGACGGGTCGCCGCGCCTCGCGCGCTTCGCGGGACGCGCCCGCGCGTTGTAATGGGACCCGTTCATCTTGCCACAGGGCTCTGCGCCCGGCAGGCGACGTCTCGCGACGCGCGCGCCCGCGCGTGAGTGCATGGCACGCCCCGGCCTCGTCGATGAGCTGCGGGGAGGGCCCGGCGGTGCGGGGACGCAGACGTGGGCGCACTCTGGGACAATGGGGCTATGAGCGCGACTTTGAACGAAATCCTGGACGACCTGGAGGACGAGGGCCATCTGGGCCACGACGACGCCCTGTACGAGGCCTTCGTGTCCTGGGCCGAGGGCACCGGGCGCCCGCTCTACCCCCACCAGGAGGAGGCTCTGGTGGAGATCCTGGCGGGCAACCACGTGATCGCGGCGACCCCCACGGGGTCGGGTAAGTCGATGATCGCGCTCGCCGCGCACTTCACGTCGATGGCGCACGGTGGCCGCTCCTACTACACGGCACCGCTCAAGGCCCTGGTGTCGGAGAAGTTCTTTGACCTCGTGTCCCTGTTCGGCGCGGACAACGTCGGCATGGTGACCGGCGACGTGTCCCTCAACGCCGACGCGCCCATCATCTGCTGTACCGCCGAGATCCTCGCGAATCAGTCGCTGCGCGAGGGGCCCACGCTGGACGCGGACATGATCGTCATGGACGAGTTCCACTTCTACGGGGACCGTCAGCGCGGCTGGGCGTGGCAGGTGCCGCTCCTGGAGCTGAGGACCCCGCAGGTGGTCGCGATGAGCGCGACGCTGGGCGACACGACGCGTTTCGAGCGCGCCTGGAAGGAACGCACCGGGCGCGACGTGTCCCTCATCGACGACGCGGAACGCCCCGTGCCCCTCGAGTTCGAGTACGTCGTGGACCGCCTGCCCGACACGGTCGAGCGGCTGCTGGGCGAGGGCCGCTGGCCCGTCTACATCGTGCACTTCTCCCAGCGCGACGCCGTGGCCACCGCGCAGTCTTTCGACCGTTCCTCGCTGATTTCTCCCGAGCAGAAGAAGGCGATCGCCGCGCAGCTGGCGGGCGTGTCGTTTACGAAGGGCTTCGGGCAGACCCTCAAGTCGCTGCTGGCTCAGGGCATTGGGGTGCATCACGCGGGCATGCTGCCGCGCTACCGTCGCCTCGTCGAGCGCCTCACGCAGGCGGGTCTGCTGCCGATCGTGTGCGGCACGGACACCCTGGGGGTCGGCATCAATGTGCCGATTCGCACGGTGCTGATGACGTCGCTCGTGAAGTACGACGGCCGACGCATGCGCCACGTGAGCGCGCGCGAGTTCCACCAGATCGCGGGCCGCGCCGGCCGCGCAGGCTTCGACACGGTCGGTTTCGTGCGCGTCCTGGCCCCCGAGCACGAGGTCGACGCCGCCCGTGAGCGCGCACGCCTGAGCGCCGCGCAGGAGGCCGCACGCGACGCCCGCGAGGCCAAGCGCGCCGCCAAGAAGTCGGCGAAGAAGCGCAAGGGCCCCGGCGAGGGCGAGATCTCGTGGACGCGATCGACGTTCGAGCGCCTCGTCGATGCGGCTCCCGAGCAGCTCACGAGCCGTTTCGAGATGACGCACGCGATGGTCCTCAACGTGCTGGCCGGTGCGCCTGCGGCCGGGCGTGACCCGGGTGAGCACCTCGTGTGGCTGGCGCGCAACAACGACGATCCGCCCACGGATCGCAACCCGCACCTGCGCCGCCTGGGTGAGATCTACACGTCGATGAAGCAGGCGGGCGTCGTCGAGCACGTGTCCTCTGCCGAGGCCTCGGCGTCGGGTGAGCCTCGCCTGCGTGCGGCCACCGACCTGCCGGACGACTTCGCGCTCAACCAGCCGCTCTCCCCCTTCGCGCTGGCGGCGCTCGAGCTCTTGGACCCCGAGTCCCCGACCTTCGCCCTGGACGTCGTCTCGGTCATCGAGTCTGTCCTAGAGGATCCGCGCCCGCTCCTGTTCGCGCAGGAGAAGGCGGCGCGGGCCGAGGCGGTGGCCGCGATGAAGGCGCAGGGCATGGAATACGACGAGCGCATGGCCGCCCTGGAAGAGGTGACGTGGCCGCGCCCGCTGGCCGATCTACTGGGGGAAGCGTTCGCGGTGTACCTGCACGCGAACCCGTGGATCGAGGATCAGGAGATTTCCCCGAAGTCGGTCGTGCGCGAGATGATCGAGAACGCACTGACGTTCACGGGGATCGTGGGCCGCTACGACGTGGGTCGCTCCGAGGGCATCGTGCTGCGCTACCTGACGGACGCGTACCGAGCGCTGCGCCAGATCGTACCGGACGAGCTGATGACGGACGAGCTCCGTTCGATCATTGCGTGGCTGTCGGCGCTGATCCGCGCGGTGGACTCCTCGCTGCTGGACGAGTGGGAGGCCATGTCCACGGGCCAGGCCATCCCCGCGTCCGAAGGCGACGGCACGGAGGGCGCGGAGCTGCCGTTTGGCGCTCGGGAGGACGGGACGGTTCCGTTCAGCGCGAATCGTCACGCGTTCCGCACGGCGATCCGTGGTGCCCTGTTCGAGCGCATGGAGGCGATGAGCCGCGACAACGTCGAGGCCTTGGCGCGCCTGGACAAGACCTCACGCACCCCGGTGGCCGCACCGTGGGGCGAGGACGAGTGGGACGCGGTGCTTGAGCGCTACTGGGCGGAGCACGAGTGGATCGGCATCGACCAGCGTGCGCGCGCCCTGTCGCTGTGCTCGCTAAACGAGGCCCCGACCCGCGAGGACGTGCTGGAGCTGGCCCCCGCTGTGGTTTCCTCTGATTTCGAGCGCGCCCAGGTGGCGCGCATTGAGGCGATCGCGGACGCGGTCGATCAGGCTGCGGCCGGCACGTTCTGGCTGGCTACGCAGACCCTGTTCGACTCGGAGGAGGACATGGACTGGCGTATCGTCGCCCTCGTGGACGTGGGAGCCTCGGACGAGGCGAACCGCGTCGCCTTGGCGACGGTCACTGTCGGGCCTCGGTAGGGACCTACTCTCCGCCTTGGGTCTCTGGCGCTCGCCGCTCGCCGATCTCCTGCTGGAGACGCAGAAGGTAACCGTCGGGGTCCTGGACCAGGAACTGCCGAACGCCGATCTCGCGCTCGCCCGCCCGATACCACTGTTCTTCGGGTTCGACGAAGATCGGCCACTGCGCCTGCGTGAGGCGCCGCCACGCGGCGTCCAGATCTTCGACCTGAACCTCGAGGTTGATCCCACGACCAAGCGGTGGCTCAAGGGGGCCGGTCGCCCACGTCCTCCCGTGGTTGATCTGGTCGAGCATCAGGTGCGCGTTGCCCAAGACGAGGTATCCGAAGCCCTCCTCGGGCCGCTCGTATCGAAGGTAGAAGCCGAGGAGGTCGCACCAAAAGCGGCGCGACGCCTCGTAGTTGGTGACGGCAAGTTCGGGAACAAGCCCGGGTTCGCTGGTCATGGCCTCACTCTAGCGGCGACCGGGCGCGGGGGCGACTGGGCTGGCTGCCGCGCAGCGGGTCAGCGGCGGGCGTAGCGTCGTACCTTCTCGACGAATTCGGCGCGGTAGGTCGGGTTGTCCTGCGGATGATCGATCTTGCCAAGGATAAACGTGTCCGTCAGACGAATGCCGACAAAGCCCAGGATCATGTGCTTCCACCGCGTGACCGGACCACCGAAGAGACGATAGATGAGAGCGGATGCGCGGGAGGTGAGGATCAGCGCCGCGGTCTTGCCCGTCAGCTTCGCCTCGCTCTTGCCGTCGGCGAATCGGTATGCGAAGCGCGGGGTGAAAGTGCGATCGATGAATCCCTTGAGGATCGCCGGTTCGGCCGACCACCAGATCGGGAAGCTGAAGACGAGGTGATCCGCCCACGCGATCAGCTCCTGGTAGCGCTGCGGGGCGCTTTCGTCCTCCATGTGCTGGCGATACCCGTATCGCAGGTTCGGATCGAAGTCTTCGGTAGCGAGGTCGATGGTGCGCACCTCGTGGCCGGCTCTGCTTGCCTCTTCGGCGTAGGCGCTCGCCAGCTCCTGGGAGTAACTGGCTACGTCGGGGCTTCCTTGAATAACGAGGATCTTCATGATGACTCCTTCACTATTAGACACGCGGTCTAATTATACACTTTATGCCTGGACACCTCGTTGATCCATCATTACTGTCGACTACCCTCCGAGATGCTCATACGATGACAGAACCAGTATTGACAGGAGAATTCTGGCGTTCCTTTACGCGCCTTTGAAGCGTTTCGCACCAGTTCGACCGGTTTGTAGGATTATCCAGTCGATACCGGCAAAGATGGCCATGAAGAGCAGGGCGCCGATCAGGATCGCGACGATGTTGATCGTCACCTGCACGTAGCCAATGCGCCACACGTTGACGAAACCGTAGGGGTACTGGTGTGTGAAGGTGCCCCGAATCAGCGTGTACGCCACCCACGTGATCGGGATCAGCAGCGCGCGGCCCAGCGTCGCCCACGCAATGCCGCCGCGCGGACCCGCGAGCGCGGCCACGCCCACGAAGGCGGCCGGGACGACGATGTGCTGCAGCGGGTTGGTGACGAGCGCGAAGCCGGAGAGGACCTCGTAGGGGCCAATCAGCGTCGCGTAGACGATCGCGGTCACGGTGATCATCATGAGCGCACACAGGTGCGTGGCCCTCCCCCACGCCCCGACGCGGCCTCGGCGCGCGAGGCGGGTCGAGATGATCGCAACCATGATGTTGGACAGCTCGGTGAAGTAGGACAGGCAATTGATGAGGCGCTCGGGCGCGCCCGCCCAGCCGTGGGCGACACCCGCGAAGAGGCCCTCCTCGACGTAGGTCGGCGCAGCGTATCCGTCAAAGGCCGTGATAATAAGAGTGGCGGCGACGCCCGCCCAGGCGAGGGCGGCGACCACCCAGTAGGCGGCGCGCCCGCGACGGCTCAGTTCAGTCAGCGCAACCATGCGATCTCAACTCTCCCGGATGAAAATAGCGGCTATTGAAACAGGTCCGAGTGGGAACCCGTACGAATTGCGGTCACAACGCAGATCTCTGGCTCATCCAGATAGATCAACAACCAATCGCCGAATATGACATTCGCGGAACCCCGCATAGTCCCCGGTCAAGAGATGATCCCTCCGCTGGGGAGGCAACACTTCACCCGCAAGAATGAGATCAATGACCGCTTCGAGCTCCTTGATAGAAAGCCCTCGTTTGCGGACTCTCTTGAGATCCTTCTTGAATTGACCGGTCATCACAAGGGCACGCTGGCCCCGCTGAGGCTCACTCATCATCGACGTCCGCGAATGCTTGTGCCGCGGACGCGTAACGGGTAGCGGCAACACGCCCTGCGGCAATGTCGCGAGCCTCGCGCATCGCTAGCTCTGTGTCAGCATTAAAGCGGGGCTGGCGCAAGTCAAAGGGCAAGCCGCCCTCCATGATGGACTTGTGCAAGAAAACATTCACAGCGTCGGTGAGGTTCATACCGAACTGGGCATACACCCTCTCAGCTTCTTCCTTCACGCTTGGATCAACGCGCATGTTAAGCGTCGCCGTTTTCATATCGCCACACCTTTCAGACGACTGTAATACATCTACGTTACACTGTGCACCTTTTGTATTACAAGCGCGGCACGGCCTCAATTAGTGCGCGCGTGTAGGGCTCGCGCGGGGCGGACATGATCTGCCGAGTGTCGCCGGCCTCGACGATGCACCCCTCTTGCATGACGGCGATACGGTCGCACGTGGAGGCGACGGTCGCCAGGTCGTGGGACACTAGCACGAGGGCCATGCCCCGTTTGCGCGTGATCGACCCCAGCAGATCCATAACGGAGGCGCGCGTGGACATATCGAGCGCGGAGACCGGCTCATCGGCGATCAGGACGCGCGGGGCAGGTGCGAGAGCGCGGGCGATCGCGATGCGCTGGCGCTGGCCGCCCGAGAACGAGCCTGGGTACTCCCCCGCGCGCGCCGGGTCGATGCCGACGTCGGTGAGGACCTCGCGGACGCGAGCACGGGCCTCCTGGCCGCGCGAGACACCCAGGGCGTGGAGCGGTTCCGCGATGGAAGCGCCGATTGTCATCCGCGGATCCAGGGACGAGAATGGGTCCTGGAAGACAGTCTGGACGCTGCGGCGCAGCGTGCGCATCGATGACTTCGAGGAGGCGCGGATGATCTCGCCGTCCAGCAGCACCTCACCGGCGCTCGGCGCAAGAAGCCCGAGAAGAATGCGAGCGAGCGTCGTCTTGCCGCTGCCCGACTCGCCGACGAGGGCAACGGACTCGCCCGCGTGCACCTCGACGCTCACGTCGTCCAGGCCAGCGTCGCTGCCCGGGTAGCGGAAGGAGACGCCGCGGGCGCTCAGGATCGGCTCACTCATGGGCGTTCCCTTCGTTATCGGTCGACGAGGCAGGCTCCCCCTCACACTCCCCCGCCTCGCCGGGCGCGTGGCCGGGCTGGGAGTCGGGGCGCACGGCACCGATACGCTCGAACACGGAGTCAAGTGCGCGCGCGGCGGACGCGATGGAGCGCGCCGAGTCGGAGAGCATGTCCGGTGCCGTGCGGATGACCTCGACGGGCACGTCATCGGTGATGCGGCCGGCGTCCACGACGATGACGCGGTCGGCCATGCGTGCGACGACGGGCAGGTCGTGGCTGATGAACAGGAGGCTGACGCCTCGCTCGCGGGTGACCGCGTCGAGCAGGTCCAGGACGGTGCGCTGGACGGTGACGTCAAGCGCGGTCGTGGGTTCGTCGGCGATGAGCAGGGAGGGCGACGCTGCGAGCGTCATGGCCAGGGCGACGCGCTGACGCTGGCCGCCTGAGACCTCGTAGGGGAAGGACCGGGCGATGCACGCGGAGTCGGGCAGGGAGACTTCAGCGAGCGCGCGCTCGATGGCCTCGCGCAGTGCGGAGCCTCGCAGGCCGCGGTGGCGGCGCAGCGGCAGCGCGATCTGCTTGCCGAGCCGCATGAGCGGGTCGAGAGAGGTCGCTGGATCCTGGAACATCATGGAGATCTGCGAGCCGCGCAGCGAGCGCAGTTCCCGCTCGGAGGCCCCCACGAGCTCGCGGCCGTCCCAGCGGATCGAGCCCTCCACACGCGCGCCCTCGGGCAGAAGTCCCATGATCGCCAGGGACAGCATGGACTTGCCTGAGCCAGAGGACCCGATGATGCCGATGTGCTGGCCGTCGGGCACCTCCAGGGTGATGCCGCGCAGGATGTGCGCGTCTCCGATCCACACGTTCAAGTCGGTGATGGACAAGCTCACTTGGCACCTCCCTGGGTGGGATCGACGAGGGAACGCAGGCCGTCGGCCGCAAGGTTGGCTCCGAGGACGAAAGCAACGATCGCGAGGCCCGGGGCGATGGCACCGAGGGGCTGCGTCATGAAGGTTGCCTGCGCGTCCTGCAGGAGACGGCCCCAGGAGGCGTTCGGCGGAGGTGCACCGAGTCCCAGATAGGACAGGCCAGCCTCGGCAAGGACGGCGCCGCCCATGGTGACGGCCAGGTTCGTGGCCAGGGTCGGCCAGATGTTGGGCAGGACGTGGCGGGTGAGGATCCCCCACGTGGACACACCCGAGGTGCGGGCGGCTAGCACGTACTGCTCGGCGAGGACACGCCGGGCCAGGATACGCGTCAGGCGTGCCACAACGGCCGAGGCGGCCACGCCAATCGCGACGGTGACCGTGGCCAGGGAAGCGCCAAAGCCCGCGACGATGAGCATCGCGAGGAGGAGCGTCGGGAAGGCGATAAGCACGTCGAGCATGGCCGAAGCCACGTCGTCCACCCACGGGCGAGCCAAGGCGATCGCCAGGCCAACACTCACGCCAATGAGGGCGGTGACTACAACTGCTCCGAGGCCGACGATGAGCGCGATGCGCGCGCCCACCATCATGCGGGATGCCAGGTCGTGGCCCAGGCGATCCGTGCCGAGCAGGTGAGCGGCCGAGAAGCCCTCGAGGCGTCCACCACTCGTGTCCTCGATCGGATACGGAAGCCACACGAGCGACACGAGGGCAACGAGCGCGAGCACGCCCACCAGGAGAGCGCCGACGACGAGGGACAGCGGGATGCGGCGGGCGTTCACGGGCGGTCTCCCGCGCTCAGGGACGTGCGCAGGCGCGGGTCGATGACGCGCTGCAGGACGTCAGCGGCGAAACCGATGACGAGGACGAGGGTCGTCGACACGAGGAGAACCCCCTGAATCGATGGGTAGTCGTGCTGCGCGATCGCGGTCGTTAGCATCGAGCCGAGGCCGGGAAGGGCGAAGACCTGCTCGACGACGACCGCGCCGATGAACGTGGTCGCCAGCTCGATGCCGGCGATGGAGATGACCGGGATCGAGGCGACACGCAGGCCGTGGCGGACCATCGCCTCGCCGCGCGACTCACCCAGGGAGCGCGCGAACTGCAGGAAGGGCGCGTCGAGCACGTCCAGGGCGGCGCTACGCGTGTAACGCGTCAACGAGGCCGTGGATACCAGGACGATCGTCAGAGTCGGCAGGACGAGGGCGCGCACCGCCTGCGCGGCGTTCGTCCACCCGCGCGCGGGGAAACCAGAGGCGGGCAGCCAGTGTAGGTTCACGGCGAAGACCAGGACCAGGAGCATGCCGATCCAGAACACGGGCACGGCGATACCCAGCTGCGCGAGAGCGGAGATCACCGTTCCCGCCCAGGAGCGGCGCGCCCGCGCGGCCACGTACCCCAGCACAATCGCCAGGATCAGCGAGATCCCGAACGCCGCCAGGGTCAGCGGCAGCGTCACCGCCATGCGCGAGGCAATCTGATCGTTCACGCTCAAACCAGACGTGAACGAGGTACCCAGGTCGCCGCGTAGCAGCGCCGATGCCCACTCCCCAAACTGGCTCCACCACGGCAGGTCCGAACCCACCTGGCGGCGGGCCGCCTCGATCTGCTCAGGTGTGGCCGTGCCCGACAAAAGCGCATTCGCCGGATCACCCGGCAGGAGACGCAGGAGAACGAAAATCGCCACGAGGGCTGCCGATCCGGTGAGGATCAGCAGCCCCGTGCGCCGCAGCAGGTAACGAGTCATCAGTTCTTGGAGATGCCCGAGACGAAGAACTGCGAGTTCAGGCCGTTGACGCCGTAGCCCGACACGTTGGAACGCGCAACGACGATCTGCGGGTAGAGGTAGAGCCAGGCGCTGGCCGCGTCCGCCGCGATCTGCTCGTTGGCGGCGCGCAGCTTCTCGGTCTGCTCATCCTCGGTGGAGGCCTGCTCAGCCTCATCGATGAGAGCGGTCACGGCCTCGTTGTTGTAACCCCAGTAGAACTTCGGGTTGCCGTACCACACGACGTCGCGCGTGTTGACGTGCTCCTGGAGGGTCGCCTGGAAGTCGTGCTCCTTGTAGACCTTCGAGTACCACTCGTCGGCGGTGATCGTGTTGATCGTGACGGTCACGCCCACCTTGGCAAGCTCGGACTTGACGAACTCTGCGACCGTGGGGTGCGGGTCGTAGGAAGGCGTATCGAGCGTGAAGCTGAGTCCCTCAGCCCCGGCCTCAGCCAGCAGGGCCTTCGAGCGCTCGGGATCGTAGGGGTTGACGGAGGTCAGATCCTCGTACCACGGGTCCGACGGAGGAACCATCGAGCCGATCACCTGTCCGGCATTACCCCAGATGGATTCGAGGAGCTTCTCGCGGTCGATGGCCGAGTAGATGGCCTGGCGCACACGCGCGTCGTTGAAGGGCGCCTGCGCGTCGTTGAAGGCGAGCAGTTCCTTCGTCGTAGAGGTGCCCTCGGAGACCACGAAGTCGGAGTTGCCCTGGAACGTGGCCAGCGCGTCCGGGGACTGCAGGGAGGTGATGATGTCGATGTCGCCCGCACTCAGGGCGTTCGTCATCGCGGTGGCATCCGTGTAGTAGTGGAACGTGACCGCGTCGTTCTTGGGGGAATCACCCCAGTAGCCCTCGCGGGCCTTAAGCGCCAGGGTCGAGCCCTTCGTCCACGCGTCCAGCGTGTAGGGGCCGGTGCCGTCGGTCTCGGTCTGCGAGTCGAAGCCCTCGGGAACCATCCACAGGTAGGACAGGTTATAGGGCAGGGAGATCGAGCGCTGCGAGAGCGTCACGGTCAGTGTCTGGGGGTCCGTGGCCTCGACCGAGTTGATGACTGCCAGCTGCGACTTGCGCGCGGACTGGGAGTCCTCGGCCAGGACGCGGTTGATCGAGTGGACGGCGTCAGCCGCATCGAAGGCGGTGCCGTCGGAGAAGGTCACGCCCTCGCGCAGGTGGAAGGTGTAGGTCAGGCCATCCTCGCTCACGTCGTAGGAGGTGGCCAGCTGGGGCTGAATCGTACCGTCGTCGGCCAGGTAGAAGAGGCCCTCGTAGACGTTACCGTTGAGCGCCTCGGTGACGCCCTGGCCGCCGCCTGCGATGTTGGAGAGGTTGACAGGTTCGTAGAGCGAGCCGATCTCGATCGCGTCGGAGGCCGAGTTGGAGGCGGCACCGCCCGAGCAGGCCGCGAGCGCCATGGCGGCAGCGATGGTCGCGGCAGTGAGGGCGAGGGGCTTGTGAGCAGTCATGCGGGGCACTTTCGTGTCGGGACGGGCCGGCGGTCCGTGGATACCAGGTGAATCTACCGTAGTGACTATTTCTGCGCCTAAGGCTTTCCACCGACTAAAACAACGTGACAGCTCACCCCCACATTCCTCCCCCGCCCGGTGGCCCTGCGCATACTCCCCCTCATGTCCGCACGCAATTCACTATTCGGATCGGTCTTGAGAGCTCAGAAACCGCATGATTTCAACGACCAATCTTCACAAAACCTGAAGGAGGGCTGAGGGAATTGCATGCAAAATTGTGGGGGTGCGGGAGTATCGGCGGCTGGGGCGAAGACCAGGCAGGAGCGTAGGACGACGACGGAAACAGGACGAGGCCGGGCTGTCAAGGCGGCACATGCACACCGCGTAGGGCGGCTTCCACTCCAGCACCGGCACCCGCGCGGAACGAGGCCGGATCATACCTGAGCCAGGTCCGTGACCTCAGCATCCGTCAGCTCGACGAGGTCGAGGGGGCTCAGTTCGACGCTGAGGCCTCGGCGCCCGCCCGAGACGATCATGGTCTCGTGGTCCAGGCACGCCGAGTCGATGAACACACGGTGCGAGGTGGTCTGCCCGAGCGGGCTGATGCCGCCCACGACGTAGCCGGTGCGACGCTGTGCGACGGCAGGGTCGGCCATGGCAGCGCTCTTGGCACCAGCTGCCTTGGCGATCAGCTTCATGGACAGGTGAGCCCGGGCGGGCACACAACCGACGACGAACTCGCCGGTGGGCTCCAGGCGCACCATGAGGGTCTTGAAAGCCTGGGTGGGGTCGATGCCCAGCTTCTCGACGGTCTCCTCGCCAAATGAGCGGGCGGCCGGGTCGTGCTCGTACTCGTGAACGGTAAAAGCAACGCCGGCCGCCGTGAGCGCCTCGATGGCGCGGGTGGGGCCGCCGCCGTGGTCTTTTCTGTGTTTACGAGCCATGACCCCAGTGTAGGACGCGTCAGAGGATGGACGCGGTCGGGTCGTCGATGACGGCCTTGCCGAAGGGGAAGCAGGTGATCGGGATCATCTTGAGGTTGGCGATGGCCAGCGGGATGCCAACGATCGTGACGGCCTGCGCGGCGGCGGTAGTGATGTGGCCGATGGCGAGCCACAGGCCCGCGACCAGGAACCACACGATGTTCATGATGCCAGAGCCCGCTCCCACGCCCGGCTTGTCGATGACGCGTCTGCCAAACGGCCACAGCACGTAACCGGCGATGCGGAAGCAGGCAACGCCCGCGGGGATCGTGACGATGAAGATGCAGGAGAAGAGTCCCGCGAGGAGGTATCCCAGGAAGAGCGGGAGCCCTCCGAAGAGGAACCAGATGATGTTGAGCAGGGTACGCATGGCGTGTCCTTTCCTTGATCTGTAAACATTCTAGTCTGCCACACCGCGCGTCTCAGGTTCCCCTGAGTGGCCCCTGATTAGCCCCTGAAAGTAACACCGCGCGTACCATGAGGGCATGAGCATTCCCGAGGCCATCGCCGCTGCCCGCGACCGCATCGACCGCGCGACGTCCGCGTGCGGCCGCACCGATTCGGTGCACCTGGAGCTGGCGGTCAAGACGCGCACGCCCGAAGAGTGCCGGGCCGCCGCCGCGGCCCTACGCGAGGCGGGCCTGCCGATCCTGCTGGGCCACAACCGGGTGCAGGAGGCGCGCGCGACGGCGGAGGCGATCCGCGAGGTGCCCGGCGCGCGCATCCACCTGATTGGGCCTCTGCAGTCCAACAAGATCAACCACGCGCTGGCCTGCGTGGACGCGATCGAGTCGCTGGACTCCTCCGCCCTGGCCTCGAAAATCGACGCACGCGCGACCGGCACGCTCCCGGTGTTCGTCGAGGTGAACGTCTCGGGCGAGGCCACGAAGCACGGCTGCGCCCCCTCCGACGTCGCCGCGCTGATCGACGCGGTCGAGGCCTCGGCCCACCTGCAGCTCGCGGGATTCATGACGGTGGGCCTGAACTCCCCCGTCGAGGCCGACGTGCGCGCGGCCTACGCGCAGCTGCGCAGCATCAGGGACGAGGCCGCCGCGCGCCTGGGCATCAACGAGTCCGACCTGGCGCTGTCAATGGGCATGAGCCGCGACCTGGAGTGGGCCATAGCCGAGGGCGCGACGATCGTGCGCCTGGGAACTGCCGTTTTCGGGGCCCGCCGTGTCTGAGCGGACTGCTCGCTCGCGCTAGTACATCGCCGACTAGGATTATCCCCATGATGACTGTTCTCGCTGGAATGTCCGCCGCGATCCTGGCGCTCGCCCCGATCACAAATCCGATCGGCGGTCTCGCGGCGTTCGCAGGACTCACCGCCGGCAATGCTCCGGCTGCGGTGCGCTCGCAGGCGTGGAAGACAGGCATCTATGTGTTCGCCATCCTAACGGTGTTCGCGGTCAGTGGCTCGCTCATCATGCGCTTCTTCGGCTTCGACCTGCCCTCGCTACAGATCGCGGGTGGCTTGGTCGTCGCGCACTCGGGTTTCTCGATGTTGGAAAACAAGCGCCGTGCCACCCACGAGGAGACTCAGCACGCGACCTCCAAGCCGGACGTGTCCTTCTCCCCCATGGCGCTCCCCCTCATCGCGGGACCCGGCTCGATCGGCGTGGTCATCGCGCTGGCCGCCCGCAACACGGCCATCGGTTTTCATGTCGGCATCGTCCTGGGAATCGCGGTGACAGCGGCCGTCATCGCGCTGCTACTGCGCTACGGCACGCCCTGGATCGACAAACTGGGTGCCACCGGCGTCGGCGCGATCGTGCGCATCATGGGCTTCTTGATCCTCGTCATCGGCGTCGAGCTCATCATCCACGGGGTGCGCGCGCTCCAGCTCTTCTAAGCGGAATCCCGCCCCGGCCTCGTCGAAACGACGCTGAAGCGGGCAACGGGCCCGGCTCGCACCAAGCGAGCGCGCTCAGGGGATGCGGTGCACCCACTCTTCGCGCGCGAACTTCGTCTCGCAGCGCTTCCGTGCGACCTCGAGATCCGCCTCGGTGATGGTGCCGACGCTCGCGTTGTACTTCTCCTTGAAGTGGTCGAAGAACACCTTCAGGATCTCTTCGCGGGGAAGCCCGGTCTGGGAGCGCATGGGGTCCACGCGCTTGACGGCGCTGCGGGTGCCCTTGTCGCGGATCTTCTCCATGCCGATGCGCAGGACTTCGTTCATCTTGATGGCGTCGATGTCGTAGGCCATGGTCACGTGGTGGACCATGTAGCCGTTGGCCCAGCGTTTCTGCGCGGCGCCGCCGATCTTGCCCGCCTCGGAGGCGATGTCGTTGAGCGGCACGTACTTGGCCTTGATGCCGAGCTTTTCGAGGACCTCCATGACCCACTGATCGAGGTACGGGTAGGCCTGCTCGAAGCTCATTCCCTCCACGAGGGCCGTGGGGATGACGAGCGAGTAGGTGATGCAGTTGCCGGGCTCCATGAACATGGCGCCGCCGCCGGTGACGCGCCGCGACACGGTGATGCCGTAACGGTCGACGCCGTCCTGCTGGATTTCGTTCTGGTAGGACTGGAAAGAGCCGATGACGACCTGGGGGCCGTTCCACTCCCACAGGCGCATGAAGGGCTTGCGGCGGCCCGCGGCCACGTCTTCGACCAGGGTTTCGTCCATGGCGACGTTGATCATCGGGTCGACGACGGGGCCGTGGATGACGTCGAAGTCGATGTCGTCCCACGACAGGGCGGCGCCCAGCGCGCGGCGTACGGCGATGCCGACGGCCTCGGGGGTCACGCCCATGAGCGTGTCACCTTCGTGGAGGGCGGCCTCCACGCGCGCGGCCAGATCCTTCGCGCTCGACGAGGCCGGGGCCCCTTCGAGGGACGCGGTGATCCGGGTGAGTGCGTCGTCGGGGTCGAGGAAGAAGTCGCCGGATACGCTCACGCGCGTCAGGCGGTCCTCCTCCACGTCGGTATCGACGACGACGAGCTTGCCTCCGGGAACTTTATACTCTCCATGCATGCCCACGATTGTAGGCGCTCCGCTCACGCCCAGTCGGGCAGGACGCGCACGCCGCCCTTGTCGGCGGACGCGGCGAGCATGCCGTAGACGCGCAGGGCGTCGGAGACCTGGCGGGGACGAGGCTTGGAGGGCTTCCACGGCGCGGCGCCCTTTTCGGCGCGGCGGCGCTCAAGTTCCTCGTCGCTCACGCCCACTCGCAGGACGCGGTTGTTGACGTCGATTTCGATCTCGTCGCCGGTTCGCACGAGGCCGATCGCACCGCCGGCCGCGGCCTCGGGAGAGATGTGACCGATGGAGATGCCGGACGTGCCGCCGGAGAAGCGGCCGTCGGTGATGAGGGCGCACTTCTTGCCCAGGCCCAGGCCCTTGAGGTAGGAGGTCGGGTAGAGCATTTCCTGCATGCCGGGGCCGCCCTTGGGGCCCTCGTACTGAATGACGACGACGTCGCCTTCCTTGACTTGCTTGCTCAGGATGGCCTCGACGGCTTCCTCCTGGGATTCGACGACGAAGGCCTTTCCGACGAAGTGGAAGAGGGACTCGTCAATGCCGGCGGACTTGATGATCGCGCCGTTTGCGGCGATGTTGCCGTAGAGGACGGCCAGACCGCCGTCCTTCGTGTAGGCGTGCTCGACGGAGCGGATACAGCCGGCCTCGGAGTCGGTGTCGAGAGACTCGAACAGGTTGGCGGTCGAGAATGCCTGGGTGGTGCGCACACCGCCGGGGGCGGCGAGGAAGCGGTGCTTGGCCTCGTCGGTGGCGCTCCCACTGCGCACGTCCCACGCGCCCAGCCAGTCGGCCAGGTTGTCGGAGTGGACGGAGTGCACGTCGCGGTTGAGCAGGCCGGCGCGGTCGAGCTCGCCGAGCAGGGCGGGGATGCCGCCGGCGCGGTGGACGTGCTCGATGTGGTAGGTCGTGGAGTTGGGGGCGACCTTGCACAGGCAGGGCACGCGGCGCGAGATTGCGTCGATGTCGTCGAGCGTGAAGTCGACGCCGGCCTCGTTGGCGATGGCGAGGATGTGCAGGACGGTGTTGGTGGAGCCGCCCATGGCCACATCCAGGCTCATGGCGTTCTCGAAGGCGGCCTTGGTGGCGATGGAGCGCGGCAGGACGGAGTCGTCCTCGTTGTCGTAGTAGGCGCGGCACATGTCGACGATGCGCGTGCCGGCCTCGGTGAAGAGCTTCTTGCGTTCGATCTGGGTGGCCAGGGTGGTGCCGTTGCCGGGCAGGGCCAGGCCGATGGCCTCGTTGAGGCAGTTCATGGAGTTCGCAGTGAACATGCCGGCGCAGGAGCCGCAGGTCGGGCATGCGTTGGCTTCGATGCTGGCGAGCTGGTTGTCGCTGACGGAGTCGTCGACGGCCATGACCATGGCGTCGATGAGGTCGAGGCGGTGTTCGACGACGCCGTCGACGGCGGCACCGGATTCCATGGGGCCGCCGGAGACGAAGATGGTGGGGATGTTCAGGCGCATGGCGGCCAGGAGCATGCCGGGGGTGATCTTGTCGCAGTTGGAGATGCACACGAGGGCGTCGGCGCGGTGTGCGTTGACCATGGTTTCGACGCAGTCGGCGATGAGGTCGCGGCTAGGCAGGGAGTAGAGCATGCCGTCGTGGCCCATGGCGATGCCATCGTCGACGGCGATCGTGTTGAATTCCTTGGCGACGCCGCCGGCTGCTTCAATGGCTCCGGCGACGAGGTCGCCCATGTTCTTCAGGTGCACGTGGCCGGGGACGAACTGGGTGAAGGAGTTGGCGATGGCGATGATCGGCTTGCCGAAGTCGCCGTCCGTCATGCCGGTGGCGCGCCACAGGGCGCGTGCTCCGGCCATGTTGCGGCCTTGGGTGGATGTTGCCGAGCGCAGCGGGCGACTCATGATGTGCCTTTCTTTTGCCTTGTAATGACTCAACAGTAGGAGCGTGAGCGCTGCGTTTCCGTGCGGGTTTCGTCTCATGGACGAGGCCGGGGCTGGGTGGGGGCGGTTTTCGCGCGGTATTTCGGGGGCTGTGGTGAGCGGGTCGCCGTGTCAGTGAGTGGACGCTTGTGGGCGTGATTGCAAGGAAAACGCAAGGGGTGCGTGCGTGAATTAGCGTCTTGCCAGTTGAGTGGTTGATCGCATTGGTCACGCTTCGGACATTCGGCCTCGTTCTCGACACGCGAAACGTAGGCTGGGTGCACAGATTAGAGAAAGGACTGCGATGACCATTCGCACCACTCATGTTGGTTCCCTGCCCCGTACCCCCGAGCTGCTCGAGGCGAATCGTGCGCGCCGTGAGGGTTCGCTCGGCGAGGCTGACTTCACGTCGCTGCTGCAGGATCAGGTTGACGGCGTTGTGAAGCGTCAGGCCGAGATTGGCCTGGATATCGTCAACGACGGCGAGTACGGTCACGCGATGATCGACACGGTTGATTACGGCGCGTGGTGGACGTATTCCTTCTCGCGTTTCGCCGGACTGTCCTTTGAGGACGTGCAGCGTTTTGATGTGCGTCCCCCGGCCGGCCGTGACGGTCGACTTTCTTTCTCATCGTTTGCTGAGCGCCGCGACTGGCAGCGTTTCGCGGACGCGTACGCGGATCCGGATTCGGGTATTCACATTGCGAACCGCAACCCGATCGCGTTCCCGACGATCACGGGTGAGCTGACCTACATCGGCGCCGAGGCCGTGGAGCGCGATATCGCGGGCACGAAGCACGCGCTGGAGGCGGCGGGCAAGCCCGTGTCGGATGGTTTCGTGGCGGCGATTTCGCCGGGTTCGGCGGCTCGCGTGGCTAACGCGTTCTACGAGGATGACGAGGCCGTGGTGTGGGCGTGGGCGGATGTACTGTGCGAGGAGTACAAGCGTATTACGGACGCGGGCCTGACGGTGCAGATTGACGCGCCGGATATCGCGGAGGGCTGGGATCAGATGAACCCGGAGCCGTCCGTTGAGGATTACCGCGCGTTCTCTCGCGTGCGTATCGACGCGCTGAACCACGCGCTGGAGGGCATTGACCCGTCTCTGGTGCGTTTCCACGTGTGCTGGGGTTCGTGGCACGGCCCGCACACGACGGATATTGCGTTTAAGGACATCGTGGATCTGGCTCTGCTGGTGAACGCGAATGGCCTGACGTTTGAAGCGGCGAATGCTCGCCACGCGCACGAGTGGACGATCTGGCGAGACATCGAACTGCCCGAAGGCAAGTACCTGATCCCGGGCGTGGTGTCGCACTCGACGAACGTTGTGGAGCACCCGGAGCTGGTGGCTCAGCGTATCCGCCAGTTCGCGGACATTGTGGGCGACGAGCGTGTCGTGGCGTCGACGGACTGCGGCCTGGGCGGCCGCATCTACCCGTCGATCGCGTGGGCGAAGCTGGAGGCTCTTACCGAGGGCGCTCGTCTCGCATCGAAGTGATCGACTGATTGCTGGCCTGGGGCGCGCGGGGTGGATGAGGATCCACCCCGCGCGCTTTTCCCAGGGTTTTTTCAGGCAACGCTCCCTATATCTTGAGCTTAGCCTCACACAATGAAACGTGTGTTGCAGCCCCCAATTCTGGGTCGGCTCGCCGCGGTGGGGATCGCACGCCGCGTCGGGTTCCGGGACTGGGGGCTGCGGCGCGTTTGGGGTCCTCTGATCATCCCCATCTCAACTCGCTTCTCCGTTATGCGGAAAACGGAGCCCTTTCTTCGTTATTCTGGAAGTAAGCACCCATTATCGAGGCTGTTCGAGGGAGAACATCATGGGAGCAAACAACACGGAGGGCACGCACTCCATTCGTTCGCGCGTTGGTTTGCTCGCTGCCGCTCTTGTCATCGTCGCCACGGCCTGCGGCTGCCAACAGACTACACCTGCGGCGGAGGGGCCGTGGGCGGCCGACATTGAGCAGGCGCGCAATGAGTGGGCGTCCAACGAGTTTGTCCAATCTGTCCTGGCCGACTCTGCCATCAGCGAGGCAGAACTACAGGACATGCGTCAGCGCGTGCTGAGCTGCCTGACAGACAAGGGCGTGACCGGCGCATAGTTTGGCCCGAGCGGCGACCTGAGCGTCCCCGATCAGCCGGTCGGCTCCTCCATATCTGAGGAACAGCAACAAGAATTCGTCCAAGCCTGTTCCATCGATGCCGGTCAGCCGATCATCGAGGCGCTCGAGTTCGACATGCGAGTCAACCCGGATCACCGGGATATCAACGAGGTATACACGCAGTGTTTGATCCGCAACAAGGCGGTTGAGCCATCCTTCACGGCCCAAGAGCTCGCGCGCGCTCGCGAGAGCGGAACGCCTCTCGACAGCGCACTGCCGTTCATCGACCCATCCCAGGGTCCCGACATTTGGCAACGATGCGTCGAAGACCCCAGCAAATGACCACAACCACCCTCAGGAGTTGAGATGGCATCATCTCGCCGCTGGCTCGCCCTCACCGCGTTTGTCGCTCTCATCGCCGGTGCGGGTGGGGTCAGCGCGGGTATCCTCATTGCCTCGCCGCCCACCCCGGCCTCGTTGGCATCGTCATCTGCTCCATCGACGGTCCCCGTCACCACCCGCGAATTCACCGATACACGCTCCCTCACCCTCATGATTCCCCCGGCCTCGCCTCACGAACTTACCTCCCCCATCGCCGGGCGCATCACGGCCCTCCAGGCAGCACCGGGAACTCCCATCACGTCAGGTTCCATTCCCTGCGAGATTGATGGCCTTCCCCTTCTTGCCTTAGCCCTGTCCACTCCTCTCTATCAGGACGTGGTGGACGGAGCGACCGGACCAGACATTGCGGCCCTGAACGCTGAGCTTGCTCGGCTCGGGTATGCGGCTCCAGCGGAATCTCAGCGGGTCACGGCCGCCACACGAGCGGCCCTGGCCTCGGCGATGGGTGTGAGCGACGGAGCTGGAGGTGTCCCCTCCCGTATCGAAGCCTCTCACGTCCTGTGGATTCCCGCGCCGACCGTCACTCCCTCATCGGTCCCCGTTCGCCTGGGTGACAGCGTCGATACGCAGACGGTTCTCCTCACCCTTGAGGACTCCCGCGACGCTTTGCGCCTCTCCGTCCCACCGGACGCCTATCCCGCGGACCACGTCATCACCCTGGGGGACACGGACTACCCGGTCCCCTCTGACGGCGTCATCACCGACCCCACCCTGACAGCGACGATCCTGTCCTCGCGCGAATACACGGACTTCGTCCGCTCCGCCCGGAGCAGCGATGGACCCGTTCAGCTGCCCGTCTCGTGGAAGCTCGCCTCCCCCATCACCGTCACGGTCATCCCGCCGGCCTCAGTGATCGGAGACGCGACGAACGCGTGCGTCTTTGCAAGCGGCACGCCGATCCCCGTCTCCATCGTTTCTTCCCAGCTTGGCCGAACCTACGTCCTGCCAGCTACCCCGCTCTCCGCCGTCGACACCGCCGTCGAGGGACGCTCATGTCCGTCGAGCTAGACAACGTCGGGCACAAGTTCGCCGCAAGCCCGTGGCTTTTTCGCCATCTGAGCGCACGCTGCGAGGACGGTGCCCTCACCGCCATCATCGGCCCATCCGGTTCTGGTAAATCAACCCTGCTGTCGCTGATCGCGGGATGGGACGCTCCAGCCGAGGGAACGATCAGCGTCCCCCGTCCGTCTGGTGAGCAGAGCCCCCGCATTGCGTGGGTCTTCCAGAACCCGTTCGGCGTTCGCGCGCGCAGCGCGATTGACCACGTGGCGCTGCCCCTGCTGGCCCGCGGTATGAGCCGGGCGCAGGCCGATGTCGAGGCGAACCGGCTCCTTGATGCCTTCAACCTGGCGCATCTCGCGACCCGCCCATTTCGGGATCTGTCGGGCGGCGAAGCTCAGCGTGTGCTCCTCGCCCGCGGGCTCGCTTGCGCCCCCACTCTTCTCCTCGTGGATGAACCGACCGCGCAGCTTGATCAATCCACGGCTCGCGACATTGCCTCCACGCTCGGCTCTCTGCGCGAGGACGGGGTCAGCGTCGTGATCGCGACGCACGATCCGTCGATTCGCGCGCAGTGCGACGCCGTCATTGACCTCGCCCACTTCCAGGATGAGGAGGGGCAGCAATGAGCGCGCTCTCGTGGCGAGCACTCCTGTCCGAAGCGTGGAGGGACTGCCTGAGTGGGACGGCCCGCGTCGGGATGCTGACTATCCTGGCCACCGCCCTAGTCGGAGGCGTTATCTGCGCCGATGCGTTCTCTCTTCGTTCCGTCAGCGTTGAGGCGGCCTCTTTCCGTGTCCATATGGGATCGGTGCGAGTCCTCCAAGCGCAAGGCAGCATCGACGGGGCTACCTGCGAGGCACTGTCGCGAATCCCCGGGGTGCGCGCAGGAGCCGTTCGCTCGGTCGAATCCGGCTTGTCCCCACTCGCTCTTCCGGCCTCGTCGCTGCCCCTGTACGAGGTCACGCCTGGAACCGTCTCTCTCCTGGGGGCAACAACGGCCGATCCGACGGGCATTGTGCTCCCTGAGCAGGTAGCCGAGGACCTCGGCACCACTCAAGGAGCCCTTCTCCCCCTCGCACACGGGCAGGCCGAGGTCGCGGGCACCTACCCGTGGGACGAGAACGACGGGCGTCGTCCCGGTTACGCCTACGCGGCTCTTGCCCCCGTGCCCGCAACGGGGACCTTCGATGAATGCTGGTACGAATCCTGGCCGCACAGCGACGACGTGGATGCCCTAGTGCGCTCAACCCTCGTTGGAAGCGACGACCAGAACGCCCAGGTCCTCGCCATGAACCCTACGCGCGGAACGGCCTTCGACGCGGCGGGACAACTGCGGCAGAGGCCGACCTGGTGGGCGTGGATCGCCGCGAGCACAATCGGTGCCACGCTAGGGGCCGCTGCCACGTGGTGGCGTCGCCTCGAGATCGCCTCGGCTCTGCATGCTGGGCTCCGCAGATCAGATACGACGGTCCTCCAGTTGTTCGAGGCCGTGGCGTGGGTGGGCGGCGCATTCGTCCTCTCCTCCGGCATATGCCTCACGATCCTGAGCGGAGCGCCAACCAGTGACCGCTCTGACTTGATACGCCTGGTCGCTACCGAGGGCATCTGCGCTGCGTCGTGGACTCTCATCGGTGTCGTCATCGCATCAACGACGATCCAAGAGCGCCAGCTGTTCGCTTTCTTCAAGGGCCGATAGGTACCTGCGCGTGATCGCGCCTACAATTGGCGTATGAGCATCCTCGTGATTCAAAACGACCCGATCGTTCCGGTGGGTCAGTTGTCCGCCTTCCTCGGCGGTCACGAGATGGTGCGCGCCTGGGAGGAGCCGCAGCGCCTCCAGGACCTGGTGGCCGCTCCCCTTCCGGGTGCCCTCATTCTCCTGGGCGGGCGCGCGACCGCCTATGACGACGAGGCATGGCCGTGGCTGGAAGCCGAGCGCGAGCTAACCCGGCGATGCGTGAGCGCCAACGTGCGCGTCCTCGGCATTTGCCTGGGCGCTCAGCTGATAGCAGCGACTTTCGGTGGACGGGTCAGCATCGCCGACCCCTCAGGCCCCGAACGGGGCGTCATCCCGCTCGTGTGGGGCACGAACGACCAGGCGGGCGGCGGCGGAGCCGTCCCCCTGCGCATGGCGCTGGCCTCGACCCACACGGTGTTCGCCGACCATGGTGACGCCATCGTGGAACTCCCCCACGGCGCGCGCGAGTGGGCGCGCTCGGACAAGTACACGCAGATCTTCTCCTACGGCACCGCCCTGGGCGTCCAGTTTCACCCCGAGGTCACGCGCGAGATCGCGACCGTGTGGGCGGCGAACAACGAGGACGTCGACACCGAGGACATTGTGGCCGGCTACGACGCCCACGAGGGCGATCTGGCCTCCACGTGCAAGACCCTGGCCGACTGGGTCTCCGGCGTCTTCTAAGGCGCAAACAGAATCGCAGTGTGGGCACCCCCACGCGGTACCCACACTGCGATTGACAATCGGGCCTCGTCGCAGCGAGCGGAGATGAGGCCCGATTCCTATTTTAGAGGAAAACGGCGCGCCTACAAGGCTTTTCCAGGAACCAAGACCACCACGTGGGACGACTTGACAACACTCCCATTCACGGCCTCGTCACGGCGCGCGACGCACCCCGGTCAGGGGGCCGCGACCTGCACAAAGGAGCCGGTGCCGTACGCCCACACGCGACGCTCGGCGGCCGAGATGAACACGGCCTGGCCGCGGCTCAGCTCCACGCTGTCCCCGCCCTGCTCCTCGCTCACGTGCAGGGAGACCGACCCGGAGGTCGCGATGACGATGCGCGGGCCCTCCCCGGGCACGGCGACCTCGTCCACGCGGGACGTGTGCTTGCCGGGTGCCAGCGTCGTCACCGACAGCTCGAACTCCTGGGCAGGTGCCAGGAAACGGTCCGTCGTCGCCGAGGGATGCTCGGGGGCCACGCGCACGGGCGGCAGGGCCGAAAACTCGGTGATTTCCACGAGCTGGGCGGAGTCCACGTACTTGCCGGTCAGGCCCGCGCGCACGACATTGTCGGAGGAAGCCATGACCTCGATGCCCAGGCCCGACTGGTAGGCGTGGATCTGGCGCGGCGGAATGTAGACGGCCTCGCCCGGGCGCAGGGACACCGGGTTCATGAGGAAGGCGACGATGATACCCGGGTCGCCCGGGTGCTTCTCCCCCAGGACGCTCACAAGCTCGTCCGTGCGCGGCGAGGGGGATGTACCCGACGCGAGGCGGGAGCGGCACGCGGCCACGAACTCTTCGACGCGCTCCGGGGTCGCCGGGGAGTCCTCGTCGAAGAGCCACGTGGCCAGGGAGCGCAGACCTCCGCGCACGGTGGACAGCTTGAGGCGGTGACGCAGGCGGTCCGCGAGCTCACCCTCCAGACCGACGAGGAGCTGGCGGGCCTTGCGCGGCACGCGGAAGCCGACGAGCGCGCTGAACTCGGTGAGCGCATAGATCATCTCCGGCTTGTGGTTCATGTCCCGGTAGACGCGGCGCGTGTCCGTGCGCTCGATGCCCAGGACCTCCTCGCGCAGGTAGCCTTCGCGCGCGATCTCCTTCGTCGGATGCACCTGCAGGCTCAGGGTCTGCGCGGGGGCGATGATCTTCGCCAGGTACGGCAGAGTCGGACCAAACGCGTAGAGCAGGCCACCGCCGAGGGCACGCTTGGGGTCTTCGCCGATGTGCTCGGCGAGGGTCTGCCCGCCCGTCAGCAGCGTCGGTCCATCCGGGTGGGCGCCGAACCACACCTCGGACACCGGGTCGTCCCCGGCAGCGGCCCCCAGGAACTCGGGGATCGCGTTCGTGGAGCCCCACGCGTCAGCTTTCGTCCAGCCGATCAGTCTTTCCATAGGTCGAATCCTATCGGTATCGGGCGCGTAAACACGCGAGGGACGAGGCCGTGGCCCCATCCCCCGCACGCTCGCGTCTGTCAGGCGCTGGGTTGATCGGTGGTTTCGCGCGCCTCGAGGGCGGCGAGCGCACCGCCGCGCGCGTGCAGCTCGGCGTAGGTGCCGGTCTCCACGACGCGGCCCGCATCCATGACGATGATCTGGTCGGCGTCGCGCACGGCGCTGATGCGGTGGGCGATCTCGACGATGGTGCGACCCTTCGCAACGCGGGCGATGCCCTCACGCACGCGCGCCTCGGTGGCCGGGTCGACCTGGCTCGTGGCCTCGTCGAAGACGTAGATCGGGGCGTCTCGCAGGAGCGCGCGGGCCAGGGCCAGGCGCTGACGCTGGCCACCCGAGAGGCGCTCGCCCATGTCGCCAACCGCCGTGTCCAGGCCGTCCTTTTCCGTGGCCAGCCAGTCGGTGAGGTCCACTGCCTCCAGCGCGCGCTCTAGGTCGGCCTCGCTCGCATCGGGCGCGGCGAGCAGCAGGTTGGCGCGCAGAGTGTCGTTGAACAGGTAGGGGCGCTGGGGCGCGGAGGCGACCGTCGCGCGCAGGTCGCGCAGGGACACCTCGGCCACGTTCGTTCCGCCGATGGTCACGGCGCCCGAGGCCGGGTCCCACGTGCGGGTCAGCAGCGAGGCCAGCGTCGACTTGCCAGAGCCGGAGGCGCCCACGATGGCGGTGCGCTTGCCGACGGGGATGTGGATACTCACGCCGTCCAGGACTGTGGGGGCGGGCGCGGGTGCGCCCTCATCCGTCGGGTAGGAGAAGGTCACGTCGGTGAACTTGATGTCGCCGGGGGTCAGCGGCTTGGGGTCGGCCGGGTCGGCGACGACGGGCGATCGGTCGGTGATCGCGAAGACGCGGGCGGCCGACGCGAACGCCTGGTCCAGGTCCGCGGCGAACTCCTCGACCGCGAGGACCGGTCCGAAGGATCCCATGGCGATGCCGAGGGCGAGGCCCGCCTGGGACAGCGTCAGCGTGTCGGCAAGCACGTTCGAGCCCGCGACCATGGCGACCGTGACGATGCCAAGGGCGACGGCGGCCTGGTTGAGGCCCCGGCGCAGCGCGATCCAGCGGCCCTGAGTACCCAGACCCGAGGAGATACGCTTTTCGATGGCGCTCATCTCGGCCTCGCGGCGTTCCTCCGCCCCAAAGGCGAGGACCTCACGCACGCCCTGCACCGAATCGGTCACGTGGGCGGCGATCGCACCCCGCGCCTCGCGCAGCTCACGCGCCGCACGCGCGGTCGAGCCGGAACCCAGGAAGGGAATGACCGCTCCAACGATCAGCAGGAAGGGGGCCAGCACGGCGGCCAGCGTCCAGGACACGGCGGCGCCCATCCACACGACCGACAGGATCGGAACGATGATCGCGGTGGTGACGGGGGCAAGCGTGTGGGCGAAGAAGACCTCGACGCGGTCGATATCCTTCGTCACGCGGTTCATGATGTCGCCCGAATCCAGGCGATCCGTGCCCGCAGGAGCCTGGGGCTCGAGCTGGTCGTAGAAGTAGTTGCGCAGCATCGCCAGGGAGTGGAAGGCCACGAAGTGACCGGCGAACTGCTCGAGGTAGCGGGCCAGGCCCTTGAGCAAACTCAGGCCGATGGCGCAGCCGATGACCAGCGCGATGCTCCAAGCGCTCTCCCCCGACGCCAGGCCGGCGACAGCCCAGCCGCCCAGAGCGAACAGGGCGATGCCAATCATGAGGAAGACGATGCGGGCAGCGATGGAGGCCGCGAGGGGCGGCAGGACGCGCCGCGTGATCGACAGGAGTCGAAGAGACAGTTGCCTGCGGGTCATCGGATCGTTCCTTCCTGCAGGGTTGCGACGCGGTCGGCGCCCTTGATGGTGGCGTCTCGGTGGGAGATCGTCAGGGTCGTGCGCCCGGCGCACACGGTCTCGAGGGAGGCGAGGATCTCGCGCTCGGAGGCCAGGTCCACGTGGGCGGTGGGCTCGTCCAGGATCATGATCGACGCGTTCTTGAGGAAGGCGCGGGCGATCGCGATGCGCTGGGCCTCGCCGCCGGACACGGCCAGGCCTCGGGCACCCACGCGGGCGTCGAGGCCACCGGGCAGGGTGTCGACGAACTCGCCCAGGTGGGCGGCGCGCAGAGCCTCGATCAGCTGGTCGTCCGTGGCCGCGGGGGCGGCCAGGAGCAGGTTGTCGCGCAGCGTGCCGGAGAACAGGTAGGTGCTCTGCTCGACGACCGCGGTCTGGGCGCGCACCCACGACAGGGGCGCGGTCGCCAGGTCGACGCCGTTGAGGCTCACACGGCCTCGCGTGGGGCGCAGGAAGCCCTGCAGCAACGCCGAGATCGTCGACTTTCCAGCGCCCGAGGGGCCAGCGAGCGCGACGTGCTCTCCCTGGGTGAGGGTCAGGTTCGCGCCCTGCAGAACCGGGGTGTCCTCGGTGTAGGAGAAGGACACGCCGCTCAAGCGGATCTCGCCGCGCTGGGTCGGGATCGCCGGGGCCTTGACACCCTTGGCGTCCGTAACCGGCGGGGTCTGCTTGATGAACTTCTTGATCTCCTTGTTGGCGGCGATGCCGCCCATGCCAATGTAGAAGAACTGACCGATGCGGTCCAACGGGTCGAGCATGATCGAGGAGAGGAGCACGAGGGAGATGCCCTCGCCGACGCTGATCGCGCCCTGCTGGTAACGGATGAGGGCAAGGGCGATCGCGCCGGTGATCATGCCGAGGGAGAAGACGGAATCGATGACGAGAAGGATCAGCTGGTTGCCAGCCAGGTAGCTCATGACCTTCGAGCGGACCTCTTCTGCGGCCTCGGCCAGGCGCTTGCCCATGGCCTTGCCCGCGTTCATGAGGGCCAGGTCGCCCAGGCCCTGGATGGCGTCGAGCTCCTTGGCGGCGAGCTGACGCGAGGCGTGGCGGTAGCGCGACGACACCGGCTTGAAGGCCTTGCGGAAGCCCATGACGCAGATCGGAACCAGCGGGATCGCGATCGCGAGGAATCCGCCCGCGGCCGGGTCAATCGCGAGGGCGACGACGATGACAACGAGGATCGGGGTCGTCAGCGACGCGATCATCGGGGCCAGGAAGATGCCCTTGTAGGCGGCGACGCGCTCGACGCCATCGGTTGCGGAGTTGACGACGCGGCCCGCGCGTTCATTGGTCCGCTGCGAGGGCCCCAGGGCGAAGACCTGGCGGATCATTGAGTGGCGCAGCGCGGGTTCCATCTGGTTCATCTGGGCGGCTCCCAGGGCGCTGACCGCCCACGCGAACACGCCCGATCCCAGGGCCCCCAGCACGCCGATCCACCACGTCGACCACGCGTTGTGTCCCGCAACATCATCGATGCCCCAGCCGATCGCCAGGTAGGCGGCCGCCAGACAGAGAGACGCTGCCCACGAGCAAACGACTACGATCGCGCGTTTCATTGTTCTCCTATCAACATGACGCACACGAGTACATAACCAAGGATAACCTTAGTTAGGTTCTGACACCACTGTCACTTTGGAGCAATTTCGCATCGTGACCACGTAAAGAAACCACGGCCTCGTGTCAATCGACGAGGCCGTGGCTCCCCCAAGCGATCACGCTCAGACCAGGCGGTACGTCCAGCCGTAGGGATCCTCAGCGCGGCCCCACTGAATGTCGGTCAGGCGCTTGTGAATCTCGCGGGTCTTGTCCCCCACCTCAATCTCCACGTCGAAGTCATCGCCAGCCAGGCGCGTGATCGGGGTGACCACGGCGGCCGTGCCACAGGCGAAGACCTCGGCGACCGCGCCCGAGCGGATGCCATCCACGACCTCGGACAGGGCGATCTTCTCCTCACGAACGGCCACGCCTTCGTCGCGCAGGATGCGCAGGATCGCACTGCGCGTGCCACCCTCAAGGATGACGCCGGTGAGCTCGGGGGTACGGATGGTTCCATCGGCCATGACGACGAACATGTTCATGCCGCCCAGCTCCTCGAGGTACTTGCCCTCGTAGGTGTCCAGGAAGCAGACCTGAGAGAAGCCCTTGGCTTCGGCCTGGATCTGGGGCAGCAGGGAGGCCGCGTAGTTGCCGCCAGCCTTGGCACTACCTGTGCCGCCGGGGCCGGCGCGGTGATACTCGCGCTCCACCCAGATGGCCACGCCAGACAGGCCGCCCTTGAAGTAGGGGCCCGACGGAGAGCCGATGACGTAGTAGTCGACAACGCCGGCGGGGTGGACGCCCACGAACTCCTCGGAGGCAAACATGAAGGGACGCAGGTAGAGCGACGAACCGTCGACCTCGGGAACCCACTTGACGTCGGCGCGCACGTAGTCCACGAGGGAGGCCACGAAGTCCTCGCGGCTCATCTCGGGCAGGGCAAGGCGGCGGGCCGAGTGGTTCAGGCGCGCGGCGTTGTAGCCGGGGCGGAAGGTCCACACGGAGCCGTCCTCACGCTTGTAGGCCTTGATACCCTCGAACACGGACTGGCAGTAGTGAAAGACGGAGGCGCCGGGGGTCAGCTCGAGCGGACCGTAGGGAATGACGCCGCGGTCATCCCAGCCACCCTCGCGGGTCCAGCGCATATGGGCCATGTGATCCGTGAACTTCTTGCCGAAGGCCAGGGTCGACATGATCTCGTTGTACTCTTCCGGCGTCGCCGGGTGAGCGTTGGGGGTCAGAGGGAAACGACCGGCAAGCTCGTCGGCGGTGGGAAGTACCAGGTCGCCGGCAGCCTCAAGTTCCGTGGGGGTATGCTGCGTCGATGCCATGAGGTCTCCTGTCGTGGTTTTTCACAAATATGAAGCCAGAATATGCCCGCCGTCCGCATTGTGGCCGATTAGTTTCGGCATGTGACCCTCCATGCACCACCCTGTGGAGGTTCTCACCCCCGTCAGCCCACGAAGCCTGATGTGTTGTCGGCACAGTCTCATCGTACGTTCGCGCGCCGAACACCGGAGCCCCTCAAGGCTCCGCCTGCTAACGCTTCTCGCCGCCCTAGGGAGTTTGCCCTGCGCTGAGTTCTCCCGCACCCTCCGGCCACATCTCCCGCGAGCTCATGGGCGTGGGTGCTCTGCTCCTGGGTATCGCCCCGACCTAGTAGGCCTCGCCCTCAGTTTCCAACGCACGGGCAGCGCGCGGCAGCATCCGAAACGATACGATCAACCCATGACGACTCTGCCTAAGGCTCTCGCCCTCTGCCTGCCCGCCCGCGAGCGCCGCTCCCCCAGCCTCGAGCTTCATGACGGGCGATGGCTAGCGGCAGCAAAGTCCGGCCTGTACGTCTTCGGGGCCGGGTCCGCATCCGATGAGAAGGCTCAGAAGAGCTACGAGGTCTTCCCCTGGTACGACGTGGCGCGGGCGCAATGGGAGGCTGAGGCGGAATCCTTCACGCTCGAATGGGTGGACCCGACCCGGCCCTCGCTGGTGGGACGAGGGCAGGGCGACCCATCCGACTTCATGCGCCACACAAGCGAGTACGTCAATCGTTCCATCGTTGTACACGCCCAGGTGGAGACTGAGGGCAGGACAACAGTGACGGCCTGGGTACGGCGCGGACCCGACGGGCTCTTCTCCATCCTGACGGCGAACGGCCCACTCGATGCGGCAGGCCAACGTCAGGCGGACGCCCTGGAGGCGCGCGTACGCGACGCGGTTGGCCTGGACTAGGAGACGCCCCTCAGGTCCCGTACGCAGCAAGACCCTCGGGGTACCAACCAGCTCGAAAGGCGCTCAGCCCGCCTGGACGTACGCGACCAGGGCGAGTAGCCACAGGTGGGCGGGGTAGAACACGTAGAAGAAGTACTTGGAGAATCGCGTGTGCGGGCCGTGCTCACCGTTGTACAGGTGCAGGATCGGAATCACGAGGATAAGCATGAAATCGGAGTTCTGCGCGAGCATCGACACCGTCGCCTGCCACGTGTCGTAAGGCTGCCACACGAGGGCGAACATGGCCGCTGCGAGCGCCAGGTACGCCACGTCACGCCACACGACGCGCGAGTAGAGCGCATAGGTGATGACCATGAAGGGCAGAAGCGGCAGGCCACCCTCGATCGGAAGAACCGCGCACACGAGCGAGAGCACAGAAACACCGCCGATCGCCCACTTGTGCCACTTTGTCCCTGACCAACGCTTGACGAGGGCGAGAAGGCTGGTCCCCACAGCCAGGGTGAGGAAAATATTGTTGTCGTACATGTGCACGTCGCGGGTGGCCAGCAGCAGGCCCAGCGCGTAGTTACCCGCGGCCATGATGAGCGACGCGCCCCACAGACGCGCCAGGTACTTGCGCATGCTCGAGGTGTAGAGAACTCCTTCGACCGCGCCGTAGGCGAACCAGACGGCCACGCACCTGGTGACGACGTGGAAGATGTCCGTCCACATCACGGGGACTAGTCCGGGAACGTGCGGGAGATGGTCGAGAACCATGAGCGCCGCCATCGCGAGCTTGATCCAATACTGGTTGACGCCCAGGCGCGACCGTGGCGCGATGCGAGCGGGGGAGGTGAGTGCGGGAGCGGACATCGTAGTGCTTTCTCCTTGCTGGTTTCGGACGCTTCTAGTATCGGCGACCGCTCCTGACGAACTCCATGGGGGGCTGCCCCTATACTCCCCTACCTTTTCCCCGACCCACCAACGCCAATAGGCCCCGAGATACACCTACGGGGCCCAGCCTCGCGGCTGGACCCCGGACCTCGTCACGGCAGTTCAGTGAACGAGATGAATACGCTCGAAGGGGTCGAGAGAGAAACCCTGTTCGAGGATTGTGCGGCTCCATTCGCGTGCGCTGAACAGCGAATGATCGCGGTAATTGCCGCACGAGTAGGCGTCGGTGCCGGGCACGTCCTCCCAGGTGACGTCCTCGGCGATCGCGTGCAGGGAGGAGGCCAGCGCCTGCGTCACCTCACGCACCGAGGGGGTGCCCCACATGATGAGGTGGAAGCCCGTGCGGCAGCCAAACGGCGAGCAGTCGATAACGCCGTCGATGCGGTCGCGCAGCAGGGAGGCCAGCAGGTGCTCGATCGTGTGCAGGCCCGAGGTCGGGATCTCCCCGGCGTTGGGCTGGAGGAGACGCACGTCAAAGTTCGAAATCTGGTCGCCCTTCGGGCCGGCCTCGACGTTGATGAGGCGCACGTAGGGTGCCTTCACGGCGGTGTGGTCCAGGGTAAAGCTCTCAACTTCGGCCATCGGTTAGTTCCTTTCAGTGTAGTTTTGCCGACGCTGCTCCAGGCGCATGAGCTCCCGGAACATCTCGGAGTAGGTGGGGTCGTCCTCGTTCAAGCGCGACAGGGCGGCGCGGGCCTCGCCGAGCTTGCGGGTCAGGTCCATACGCACCATAGCGGCGACGACGCCTCGGCAGTATGAGCGCACGTCGGCCTCACCCGCAACGGGCAGAGGCGCAACAGCCAGCTGGGTGACGGCGGGGCCGATGAACTCGCCGGCGGTCTCCAGGACCACCTGGACGAAGCGGCGCGAGGCCGCGAGCGTCGCGTTCTCACCCGGGCCGAAGTGGGCCTCAGCCTGGCGCATCATCTGCGTGAAGGCGTCGAGCCCGCCGACCGCGCGGATCGCGTCGTGGACGGCGCGATGCGTGGGTACGGTGAAGGACTGCCCGTCAAGCTCCTCGAAGCCGGAGCCCACGGCGTAGAGCGGGTGCTGGAGGACGGCCTCGAGAGCCTGGCGCTCGATGCGGCTCACCGGGTCCTCGGGGCCTCGGCGCTGGGACGCGGGGACGGGGCGGCCGGCGCCCGCCATCTCGATCTCGCCCGGGCGTGCCTCGTGCGAGAGGACTTCGACGCGACCAGCCGCGCGGATCGCCTGCTCGACCGTGGGGATATCCATGCCGAGCCACCCGGCCAACTGCCGCGTGTACTCGGCACGCAGGGCGCGATCCTTAATGTGCGCAACAATGCCGGCCGAGGCCCGCAGGCCCTGCACGCGGCCCTCGGCGCTGCGCAGGTCCATCTGGGACAAGACCGAGCGGATCGCGAACTCAAAGAGCGGGATGCGCGAGTTCACCAGGTCGACGATCGCCTGATCGCCCTGCGACAGGCGCAGGTCGCAGGGGTCCTGGCCGCCCGGGGCCACTGCCACGAAAGTCTGGGCCGCGAAGTTCTGGTCCTCGCCGTAGGCGCGCAGCGCGGCCTTCTGCCCGGCACTGTCGCCGTCGAAGGTGAAGATGACCTCCGAGCCGTGCGCGCGCCCCGTGGACAGGAGCACGCCGGCGGCCGGATCCGCGTGGTCGCCCAGCAGGCGGCGAATGATCTTGACGTGCTCGGAGCCAAAAGCGGTACCACACGTGGCCACGGCGTTCGTCACGCCCGCGACGTGTGCGGCCATGACGTCCGTGTATCCCTCGACGATGACGACCTTGTGCTCCGTCGCGATCGTCTTCTTCGCCAGGTCCAGGCCATACAGCAGCTGCGACTTCTTGTAGATCGGCGTCTCGGGGGTGTTCAGGTACTTGGGCGATTCCTTGTCGCTGTCATCCAGGCGACGCGCACCAAAACCGACCGTCGCGCCCGTGATGTCGCGGATCGGCCACACGAGGCGCCCGCGGAAACGGTCGTACACGCCTCGACTGCCCTGCGAGCCCAGGCCCGAAATCTGGATCTCCTGGTCCGTGAAGCCCTTGGAGCGCAGATGGCGCGTCAGGGAATCCCACGAGACCGGGGCGTAGCCGACCCCAAAATGCGCGCACATCGCCTGGGTGAAGCCGCGCTCGGCGAGGAACGTGCGACCCTTATGCGCCTCGGGGGAAGCCAACTGCTGCTGGTAGAACTCTTCGGCGACGCGGTGGGCGTCCAGGAGGCGCTGGCGCTTGCCCGGCTCCTCGGTGCGCACGCGCGCCCCGCCCTCCTCGTAATGGAGGGTGATCCCGGCCTTCGCCGCCAGCATCTCGACCGCCTCGGTGAAGGGCAGGTGGTCGATCTTCTGCACGAAAGAGATGACGTCACCGCTCTCACCGCACCCGAAGCAGTGGAACATGCCCAGGTGAGGGCGCACGTTGAAGGAGGGGGTGCGCTCGTCATGGAAGGGACACAGGCCCTTGAGGGAGCCGATGCCCGCGGGTCGCAGCGCTACGTGTTCACCGATGATCTCGTCGATCTTCACTGCGTTACGTACCGCTTCGATGTCGTCCTTACGAATCAGACCCGCCATGTCCCTCAGTCTACCGATGCCCGCCCACGTCTGCGTCCGATCATGCTCACAGCTGCGAAGACAGCATGCCGCACCAGCGGGCGTGCCACGCGGAGGCCGACACGTCGGTGAGCGAGGCGACCTGGTCGATGACAGCGCGCAGGCGCACGCCGTCGTCGGAGGCGGCCCGCCACTGCGCGGCGAACACGGGTTCGAGGGCGTCGGCCCCAGCCTCGTAGAGGGCGTCGACGAGATCGGCCAGGAGCGTGCGCTGCTGGTAGTAGACCGGCTCGGTCTCACGCGGGCTCATGACGTAGTGGACGGCCATGCCCTTGAGGATCTGAATCTCGGCGCGAACCTCACGCGGCACGACGAGGTCCGCGCGGTAGCGGCCCAGCGGCTCGTGCCCGAAGGTCTCGCGCGTGGCGGCCACGGTCGCCGAGCAGAAGCGGCCGATCAGTTCGCTCGTCGCGTCCTTCAGGTGCGCGAGGGAGGCGTAGGACCCGTCGAAGGAGCGCAGCCACACGGGCATGGAGACGATGCGTTCAAGGGCCTCCTCCAGGTCCGAGCGCGCGACCGAGGGCCCGTACCAGTCCAGGGTCGAGGCCACGACGGACGAGCAGTGCGCGTCATCGAAGAGGTCCGCGGGGTCCAGCTTGCGGGTCGCGACCGCGTCCTCCACGTCGTGCACCGAGTAGGCGATGTCGTCCGACAGGTCCATGATCTGGGCCTCCAGGCATCGCCTGCCCGCAGGCGCCCCCTGGCGCATCCACGCGAACACGGGCGCGTCGTCGGGGTACACGGAGTACTTGCGCGTCGACTTGGCCAGGTCCGGGCCACCGGCCTTGACCCACGGATACTTGCAGATCGCGTCCAGGGTGGCGCGCGTGAGGTTCAGGCCCGCGGGCACGCCACCCGCGCCGATGACCTTGGGTTCCAGGCGCGTGACGACGCGCAGGGTCTGGGCGTTGCCCTCGAACCCGCCGATCGAGGCGGCCGCCGCATCCAGGGCACGCTCGCCGTTATGCCCAAAAGGCGGATGCCCGAGGTCGTGGGACAGACACGCGGCGTCCACGACGTCCGGGTCGGCCCCCAGCTCCTTGCCGAGCTCGCGGCCCACCTGGGCGACCTCGAGGGAGTGCGTGAGGCGGGTGCGCACGAAATCGTCCGAGATCGGGCCCAGCACCTGCGTCTTCTCGCCGAGGCGGCGCAGCGCCGAGGAGTGGAGGATACGCGCGCGGTCGCGCTCAAACTCGGTGCGCTCGGAGGACTTGTGGTCCTCGGGCACCCAGCGCTCGGAATCGGCAGACGCGTACGGGCGGCGCGCGTCGCCGCCATCAACACCGGGGATTGCCAAGGAAAACTCGTTCACGGGGCCATGTTACGCGGACCGTACCCACCCCGAGAGCGCGCCACGGCCTCGTCGGCCAACACACGAGGATGCTCACACCAATTCCCCTCCCCCGTGCGCTCCGCCAAGCGCGCCGCGTCCTTTCATGAGAATCTCCTCATGAAGACACAATGGGACTCTCACGGTCCGCATCCATCCTGGTAGCGATGAAAGGAGTACACATGTCAGAACGCATGCGTGTGATCTGGGCTATCGGCCTCATCGCTGCCGTCGGTTGCGGCGCTTTCTTCGGCCTGCGTGCCCTCGCGGCCGGAGGCCAGCAGACCACGATGGAGTCCGGCCTCTCCGTCCCCGCCCAGTCCGACGGTGCGGGCCCCCAATCCGCCCCGGTCGTTGCGGCCACCGAGGAGCCGACGCCGACCCCGGAGCCGGCCCCCGAGGACCCGGCGCCCGCACCCACGCCCGCGCCGGTCGCGACAAACCCCTACTACGTCGCCCCCACGTCACCACAGCGCGCCGTCCCCGATGACGACGATGACGATGACGACGACGATCACGACGACGACACCGACGACTGAGCGCGTGGGGTACCGGTATCAGAGGAGCCGGTACCCCATGCCGCGCACCGTTTCGAAGTAGTCTTTACCGATTTTTTGGCGAAGGTAGGACAGGTACACGTCCACCACATTGGACGCGCCATCAAAGTCGATGCCCCACACGGCCGAGAGCAGTTGCTCGCGGCTGAGCACCTGTCCCGGATGACGCATGAAGGTTTCGAGCAGCGTGAACTCGCGGGCGGACAGATCCACCCATTCCTCGCCCACGCGGGCGCGCCTCGTCTTCAGGTCGAGCACGAGCGATCCCCGGGTCAGCGTCATCGCGCTGGACGTGGGCGTCTCTTCGCGCAGGCGCAGGCGCACGCGTGCCAGCAGCTCTTCGAAGGAGAAGGGCTTGGGCACGTAGTCGTCGGCCCCGCCCTCGAGCCCGGCCACACGGTCGGCAACAGAACTGCGCGCCGTCAGCATGATGACGGGCATGCCCACGCCCTGGCCTCGAATCTGCTCGAGGACCTCGAAGCCGTCGATGTCGGGCAGGCCCACGTCCAGGAGCATGAGGGCGCCCCGGCCCTGGAGGGCGGCTTCGACGGCCTCGGATCCCGTGGAGTAGATCTCCGGGACGAAGCCGGCGGCGCGCAGTCCTTTGGCGACGAAGGCAGCGATCCGGGCCTCGTCCTCAACGATGAGAATGGTCGTCATGATGTCTCTCCTGACGCGCCGCAGGGGCGCTGAGGGATCACCAGGGTGAAGGTCGAGCCCACCCCCGGTGTCGATTCAATGTCGAGGTGCCCGCCGTGGGCGCGGGCGATAGATTCCACGATGTTCAGGCCCAGGCCGGACCCGGCAACGCTCTCGGTGCCCGCGTTGCCGCGCACGAAGCGCTGACGCACGCACTCAATGTCGTCCGGGGCAATGCCGATGCCGCGGTCGCGCACCCACAGGCGCGCCCACTGCGAGTCCGCGCCCGATCCGATTGCGATGAGCGTGCCGTCGGCCGAGTATTGGACGGCGTTTTGCGCGAGTTGGAGCCACGCCTGGGTGATGCGCGTCGGGTCGAGGCAGCAGGTGACCTGCGCGGCCTCGTCGAGGGTCCACTGGCGATCTCCCAGGGCGCGGGCCTTGTCCAGGACCGCCTCGGTGAGGGCGGCAAGGTCCGTGGATGCGGGGTTCACGGTGTCCGAGGCCCGGGCAAGCTCGAGCAGGTCGCCGACGAGCGTGCCCATCCGGTCGATCTCGTCGATAACGAGCGCGCGGGTCTCGACCACGTCGTCGTGGTCGTCGGGATCGAGGAGTTCCATGTGGCCGCGCACGACCGTGATCGGGGTGCGCAGCTCGTGGCTGACATCGTCGAGGAGCTCGCGCCTGGCGACAACCGCAGTCTCGACCCGGTCCAGCATCCTGTTCACCGCTCCTGCCAGGCCCGACAGGTCGTCGTTGCCGCGCACGGGAACGCGGGTCGTCAGGTCGGACTCGCCGATCGAGTCGGTGGCACGGCGCAGCTCGCCGATGGGGCGCAGCAGGCGCGTCACCGAGAACCAGGCGAAAGGTACGACGAGGACGAGGGTGCCGAGCGCGGCAACCACGTAGAGAACCATCGCAGAGTGTGTCGATTCCCCGTAGCCGTGCATGTCGATCGCGTGGACGAGGGCCGCGTTGCTGGACGGACCCGCGATCGGTACGACGATGAGCCGGTAGGTCGTCGTCGTGGTCGTGTGCGTGGTGATGATGGTGTCCGTGCCCGTCGTCAGGGGCGCAACGTAGGCCACCAGCTCCGCGTCGTCCTCGATGTGCAGACGCGGCTCTTGGGAGGGCAGCCAGTACAGGGTCCCGTCGACGAAGCCGACCTCACCGGTGTACGTGCCCGCGTAGGTTCGCGCCAGGTGCAGTCGCACGATCTCCGAGGGGTCGGTGAGAGCCACGCCCGTCTCGGGGTTGGTCCCGCCTTCGACGAGGTCTTGGAGCGCGATCTTGGATTGATGCAGCCGATCGACGGCGCGGGCGTCGAGGGCACGCTGCTGGAGGATGAAGACAAGCACACCGGAGACGGTGAGCGCAGCACCCGCCACCAGGATCACCGCGGCGATGATCCTGGTGCGGATGCTCACGGACACGCCCGCGCGCGTGTTCTGCTTGCTCATGACCTCATTGTCCGGGTTATCTCCGAGGTATGCACCCGGGCGCGACCCGCGTATCACCGTCCGATTCCCACGTGGGTCCAACCGGCGGCGTTCCATGCCTCGCGGTCCAGCGCGTTGCGCCCGTCCACGATGGTGCGCGAGCGTACGAGCGGGCCGATGGCGGCCGGATCCATGTTGACGAACTGGCTCCATTCGGTGGCCAGGACAACCAGGTCCGCGTCGGTCAGCGCCGCGTGCATGTCCTCCACCATCGTCAGGTGGGGCTTATGGGCGGCCGCGTTGGTCAGGGCGATCGGGTCGGTGACGCGCACGTTGGCGCCGCGCTCGTGCAGGCGCGAGGCGACGTCCAGGGCGGGCGAGTCACGTACATCGTCCGTATCGGGCTTGAAGGAAGCACCGAGGACGGTGATGTTCTTGCCCGTCACAGACCCACCCAGCGCGGCCTCGGCGGCGGCGACCGCACGGGTGCGACCACGGGTGTTGATCGCGTCGACTTCCTTCAGGAAGGCCACCGATTCACCCTTGTTGAGTTCCTCGGCGCGCGCCACGAAGGCACGGATGTCCTTGGGAAGGCAGCCGCCGCCAAAGCCGATGCCGGCGCCGAGGGCGCGACGTCCGATGCGCTCGTCGTGCCCGAGGGCCTGGGCGAGCATCGTAACGTCGGCGCCGGTGACGTCGCAGATCTCGGCCATCGCGTTGATGAAGCTGATCTTGGTGGCCAGGAAGGAGTTCGCGGCGACCTTCACCAGCTCGGCCGTGGAGAAGCTGTCGACGATGACGGGGCAGCCCGCCTTGATGATGGGTCGGTAGGCCTCGTCGAGGGCGTTGCGTCCACGGAATGCACTGTCAGCATTATCGGACAGGCCGTAGACGAGGCGCGTGGGGCGCAGCGTGTCCTCGACCGCGTAGCCTTCGCGCAGGAACTCGGGGTTCCAGGCCAGGGCGGCAGCCGTGCCCGCGAGCTTCTCTTCGACGATGTGCGCGGTGCCCACGGGTACTGTGGACTTTCCGACGACGACGGTGCACTCGGTGGGGTCCAGCAGCTCGCTGAGCATGGAGACTGCTCCCATCAGGTGGCTGAGGTCGGCGGATCCGCCCTCGTCAGACTGCGGGGTTCCCACGGTGATGAAGTGGATGCCGGCGCCGGACAGGTCTTGCGCCGTGGGCTCGGCGGTGAAGCGCAGGCGACCCGAGGCGGTTTCGGCGGCGATCATCTCTTCGAGGCCGGGCTCGTGGAAGGGCGCCTTGCCGGCGGACAGAGCCCGCACCTTCGCCTGATCGACGTCGATGCCGACGACCTCGTGGCCGAGGGAGGCCATGCACACTGCGTGGACGGCACCGAGGTAACCGCAACCAATAACTGTCATTTTCATGGAAGTGCTCTTTTCTGTGTCGGTGTCTGTGGTCAGTGAGTGCTCGAGTGAGCGGAGAGTGCGTGGTCCATCCATTCCCCCAGCCAGGAGCTCGCCCCGGGGCGGAAGGAATGGACGAAGATGAGGCGCAGTCGGGAGGCCTGCAGGTAGGCCTCCAGGCGCGCCCGCGTGGTGGGCATGCGGGACGCGACGTCATCGATGTGCCCGATGACGACGTCAAGGCTGTGGGCGCTGAGGTGGCCGCGCAGGTGGTGCAGTTCCGCGTGGGCGCGCAGGTTCATGAGGTCAAGGGCGGGCTCGGCCATGCGGGCGCCGTCCAGGTCGATGACGCCAAGGCTGGTGCCGTCCCACAGGAGCTGTCCGTCGTGCAGGTCGGCGTGGGAGACGACGTGGGTGGTGTCGATGTCCTCAATGAGGCGGGCGGACACGTCCAGGACCGCCTCGGTGATACATGGGTCTTCGCCGATGGTGTCGAAGATGCGCGCCTGCTCGGCCCATCGGGCGAGGATGCGCGCCTCGTGGGCGCCGGTGTGGGGTTCGAGGGCGGCGTCTCGAGTCGGCTGCCAGGCCCGAGCGAGAGCCTTCCACCCGTCCAGCCCCTCGTCCCCGTGGTCACCGAGGGAGCGGCCGGGCAGACGCGTGTAGGTCAGAGCGGTCGACGACCAGTCCGTCACGTCGGCGACGGCCAGTCCCCATGAGCGGTAGATGCGACCGGCGACTGCCGTGTTGCAGGCGATGCGCTCCCCACCCTTGCGCACGTGCTTGGTGACGAAGCGATCCGCAACAACGACGGCGCGCCGGGCGTGGCGGTGGACGACGAGCTCCCCTTCCCCCACGGGAATGGTCCCGAGGACCGGGTCGCAGGCGTACAGGGACATGGCGACGCCGGCATCGGTGGCGAGTCCCGCACGCAGGCGTCCGCGTCGGTCGACGAGCTCGACGGCGATGCCGGCGCGTGCTGGCCACGCACGCTTGATCCCCTCGATCGATAGGACGTCGGTGATTAGAGACATGCGCTTTCCTCCTCGATGAGCGTGAGGGTGTGGTCGATGTGCTGAGCCCAGTCGGGGCGGGCCTCGCGCAGGGGGTCGGCGAGTTTGAGGGCGCGGGCGTGGATGCGTGCGGCGCTCAGTTCGGTGCCCGCGGGCAGGCGTCCTCCCGCCCGCTCGTATCCGCGCGCGAAGGCCTCGGCACACTCGGGATCGGCGCTGACCATGTACGAGGCCACGTCGAGCGAGGCGGCCCCCATGCGTGCGCGGTCAAAGTCGGTGAGCAGCACGGTCCCATCCGCGGACACGAGCACCTGGTCGGGCGTGGCGTCCGCGTGGATGGGCACGAGGGGCGCTTCCTCCGGCTCGGGGGCCGTGTCCGCGAGCGCCTCAATCCGAGCTCCTAGGACGGCGTTGAGCTCGGAGATGATGCGGGCGTGCACAGCGAGGGTGTGACGGGTCGAGGCCGTGGGAGCTCCCATGCGCTGGGCGAGGTGCGCGGAGGGAACGGCGGCGTGGAGACGGGCGAAGAGCTCTCCCGCTTCCTCGTGCCAGGCGTGTGCCTGCCCGGCTGTGCTGGCGCTCTGGGACAGATCGAATCCCCCGGCGTCGGCCAAGACACTCACGTTCGGATCGCTGCCCTCATCCAGGCGCTCGGGCACGGGAACGACCGCGCTCAGGAAGGCGTCGAGGCCGCGCACGTGTGCGTCCTCGGTGGCCTGGATGCGCACGACCGCGCCGCCACTGCGCGCGACAAGGCGGCGCAGGGGGTTGTGGCGTAGCACCTGCCACGTGCGTGGTTCGACGATGCCCGAGGCCTGGGCACGCCCGATGTGGACCATCAGGTCCGGATCGGAGACGATGTCGCCCCACTGGAGCCACAGCCCGTCTTCGAGTATGCGCGAGGAGGTGGGTAGGTTTCGGCGCTGGGCCTTGGCGGCGCTCTTCTCGCCCTTCGCGACCGCATCCGGCCACAGCAGGCGAGCCCAACCAACCGGAAGACCGTCAGCGTCGGCGAGCGAGGCACTGATGGATACCCCGGGCTTGATGCGCACGCGGGTGGCGACCCGGGAAGCGTCCACGGCCTCGGACAGGCGCGAGGAGTCGAGGAAGAGGGACAGGGCATCCGACAGGTTCACGCTCATCGCACGTCACCCCCTCGGGTGCTCGCGGAGGCGCTCGTCGCACTGGCCGCCCACTCGCGGAAGGCCTCGGACTCCTCGAGGAGCTGGGCGGGCGTGCCGTCCAGGAGGACGCGCCCGTCTTCGATCCACACGACGCGGCTCGAGCGCAGGGCGACGGGCGGGTCGTGGGTGATGGCCAGGGCGGTGCGCCCTGCCACGAGGCCGTCGATGGCGTCCAGGACGAGTCCAGTGGACTCGGGGTCGAGGCCGGCCGTGGCCTCGTCGAGGATGATGATCGGGGTGTCGCGCAGGAGGGCGCGGGCGATCGCGATGCGCTGGCGCTGGCCTCCCGACAGGGTGCCTCCGCGCTCGCCCACCTCAGCGTCGTATCCGCCGGGCATCTCCATGATGAAGTCGTGGGCGTTGGCGGCCTTTGCAGCGGCGACGATCTCCTCGTCGGTGGCGCCCTCACGGCCCAGGCGGATGTTCTCGCGAATGGTCGTCGCGAAGAGCACGGCGTCCTGGTGGAGCAGGGTGACGTTCGAGCGCACGGCCGCCAGGGTGAGGTCGGTCAGCGGGTATCCGCCCATGAGGACGCGACCGCTCACGGGGTCTTGGGCGCGCACCGCGAGCGACACGAGCGTGGACTTTCCGGATCCGGAGGGGCCGATGATCGCGACCCGCTCGCCCTCGCGCACCGACAGGGACAGGGAGTGCAGAATCTCGACGCCGTCGTATTCGGTGACGACGCGGTCGAACTCGAGGTTGCCGCCGATGACTGCGGGGTGCATGGCGCCGGGCGCGCTCACGATGTCCTGGCGGACCTCCATGAGGTCGGCGACGCGCTCGCCCGAGGCGCCGGCGCGCGAGATTCGGCCCGTGTACTTGGCCATGTCGCGCAGAGGCTTCATGGCGGTGCGCAGGTAGGAGGTGAACAGGACGAGGTCGCCCACGCTCATCGCGCCGCTGAGCACGCGCAGGCCGCCACCCACGAGCACGATCGCGGTGGCGATGCCGACGAGCAGGTCCGTGGAGCGCTCCAGGCGGGCGGCCAGGCGCAGCGACTTCACGCCCTGACGGACGGCCTTGCCGTTTGCCCCGCCGAAGCGCCCGGCTATGTAGTCCTCCAACCCGTAGGCCTGGACGACGGGGATCGAGGCCAGGGACTCCTGGGCGGTGTTCGCCAGCTGGCCCTCCCCCTTGCGGGTGCGACGCGCGGCGGCGGTGATGCGCTGGGAGGACCCGCGCGACACGAACAGGAAGAGCGCGACGGCCACAACGACCACGACCGCGAGCAGCGGGTCAAGGACCACCATGACGATGACCATGACGAGCAGCGTCGCGGTATTGGCCAAGAGCGGCAGTCCGGCCGTGATGGCCACTTCCTGCAGCCGGTTCACGTCACCGACGATGCGCTGGACCGTGTCGGCGCTGCGGTTGCGCGCGTGAAACTGCTGGGACAGGCCCTGCACGTGGCGGAACACGCGGGCTCGCAACGACTGGGCGACACGCGAGCCCACCAGCGCGAAGCACACCGTGGCCATGTAGTTCGAGGCCGCACGCAGGCCGACGATAACGACCAGCAGCCCGGCGCAGGCGACGATCATGGGGGCCGCAGACCACGGGCCTTCTCCGCGGTGCAGCGCCACCTCAACGACCGAGTCGATGACGATCTTCATCGGCCAGGGCTCCATGACGCGGAACACGACATCCAGGAGCAGAGCCACAATGCCCCCGGCGATCAGGCTGCGATGGGGACGCACGTCGGGACCCACGAGGCGCAGGGTCCGCGACAGCGCCCCCAGGTTGTTTTTCTTGCTGATAAGCGCCATCTCAGGCCTCCACCAGCGCAAGCACGCGCCCCACAACGCCCGCCCACGAGTGGCGTTCCTCGGCGGCGAGGCGAGCCTGCGCACCCAGCTCGGTGCGACGTTCCGGGTCCTGAGCGAGGGCGTCGATCGCGCGAGCGAGGGCACCGGGATCGGACGGCGGTACAAGGACGCCGCAGCCCAGCAGCGCGACGGGGATCTGTCCGAGCGCGCTGGCGACGACGGGCAGGCCGGCCGCCATGTACTCATAAACCTTCAGGGGCGAGAAATAGTGGTCGGCCTCGTCTGCGGGCGCCGGGTAGGGCGCGACCGCGATGGCGGAACCCTCCAGGTGGGAGGGAACCTCGTGCGGAGCGACGGCACCGCGGAAATCCACGTCCACGCCGGCTGCGCGCGCCGCCTCCTCGAGAGCCTCGCGCTGGGGCCCGTCACCAATGATGCGCAGGTCCCACGGGGACGAGGCCAGGACGCGCGCCCCGATGAGGTGCTCCACCCCGTGCCAGGGCTTGAGCGTGCCCACGAAAGTAACGACCACGCGGCCGGCCTCCTCCGTCACGGGAGTAATCCGGTTCGTGTCGACGCCATTGGGGACGGTGTGGGCACGCTCCGTGCCCGTCATCTCCTCCACCCAGGCGCGCACCGGGTCCGACACGCAGATAATCGCACGCGCCGCACCCGCCTGCTCCACGAGCGCGGAGCACGCTCCGGCCTCGTCATCCAGGCGACGATGACGACGCTGCTCCTCGATGAGGGGCGCGTTCACCTCGAGGATCCCGCGCACACCACTGCCCTTCGCGAGGGACGCGAGCGCCGTGGAGAACAGCGAGTAGCGCTCCCACACGAGGTCCGGGGCGCTCTTCGCGACGCGCTGCGCGATCGCGCGCGAGGCCTGGGCCTGGGCGCGCTCGCGGTCGCCCGCGCCGTCCACATCGAGCGGGTACTCGACGGTAGGCACGTCGGCCAGGTCGGCGGGGACACGGTCCCCCATGCGCACGGCGTGGATCTCCACGTCGTGGCCGCGGCGCACGAGCTCGCGCACGACGTCCTGGATGTGGACGGAGGCTCCCTTGGTTCCGAAAACCGGGATGCCGGGGTCGGCGCAGATGTAGACGATACGCATCAGAGGGTCTCCTCATCACTTTCGAGGCGGGCAAGGGCAGATGCCTGACGGCGTGAGTCGTAGTGCTCCTCGATGAGCGCTCGGGCCCCACGCGCCAGTTCCACGACGGGGGTGGCACCGGAGGCGATGTCCGCAAGCGCCTGCGCGATCGATTCTGGGGAGCCCGGGGGAAGGAGGACACCCGAGCGGCCGTTGATGATGACCTCGGGGATCGCGGTGACGACGGTGGCCACGACGGGTGTGCCCACGGCCATGGATTCGAGGATGACGGTGGGCAGGCCGTCGATGTTGCCGTCCGAGCCGGGGATGCAGGGGGCGACGAACACGTCGGCACCCTCGAGGGCTTCACGCACCTCGCTTTGGGTGCGCGCCCCGCACAGGCGGCACGAGGGGGTGAGGCCTCGCTCCTCGATGCGCCTGGCGAGGTCGTCCCTGAGGTCTCCCTCGCCGATGATTGAGGCGTCGATCGCCACGCCTTGATCTCGCAGGATCGCGAGCGCGTCGATGAGGTCCGCGAAGCCCTTCTTTTCGACGAGGCGCCCCACCGCGACGACGCGCAGCGTGCCCGTGGCGGGCTCGGGGTCGCGGTAGGGAAAACGGGCCAGTTCGAGGGCGTTGCGCTGCAGGACGAGGCGCGCGCCCGTGCCCTCTAGCACGCGCCCGAGATAGTCCATGTTGTACTGCGAGATCGCGATGACCTGGGCAGCGTCCGCGCAGATGCGGCGCAGCAGGTCAACGTCGACGGACTCGTGGTAGATGTCCTTGGCGTGTGTGGTGACCGTGAAGGGGATGCCGCTCAGGGACGAGGCGATCCAGGCAGTCCGCCCGGCCAGGGAAGCGAAGTGGGCGTGCAGGTGGGTGATGCCGTCCTCGCGTGCAGCGAGGGCGAGCGCGATGCCCTGGGCGACGTCGTCGGCAGGCAACGAAGCGATGGCCGGCATGAGAGCGGCGAAGCGGGTGCGCATCTCCTCGTCGGCGAGGCCGGAGGTGAGAATGTTCCACATCTCGGAGGCCTTGCGGGGGCGCGGCACCCAGCTTACGGGTGCCTCGACGTACGCAATCTCGGGGTGGAAGCGTGTGTCGGTGGTCGGGCGCAGCGCGTAGATACGCTGGTCCTGGCCCAGGTCTTGGCGGGCGAGCATCTCGGTGACCACGAAGGTCTCGGAGAAGCGGGGGTACACCTTGAGGACGTAGCCGATGCGGGTCATTGGAGGTCTCCATCGTTGTCGGGGGCGATCAGGGTCATAGCGGCGTGCGCGGCGGCGGCGAGGCCCCCGCGGGCGATGCGGGACCGGTCGGTCCGCGTGGTGACGGCACCGTTCAGCCAGCGGGACAACGCCTCGGGCGTGGCGTCGGCCTGGCTGAGGGTGTCAATGAGGTGGGCGCCCGCGAGCGCACGGGCGCGGATAGTCTGTTCGAGGCGCGGAACCTCACGCGGGACAATGAGGGCGGGGGTGTCGGCGGCGAGGATTTCGCAGACCGTGTTGTATCCCCCCATGGAGATGACGGCGGCGGCCTCGCGGATGCGGTGGGCCAGGCCCGGGCATGTGCGCACGACGGTGGTCGTGGGGCCGGCCAGGGAGCGGGCGCGTTCCATGCTCGCGTCGTCGAGCTGGGGTCCGGCGACGACGAGGTGGTCGTATCCCTCAGGCATGCGGGCACCAGCCGCGGCCTCGACGATGCGCCCGCCATCGGAGCCTCCTCCGACCGTCGTCAGCACGAAGGGGCGCTTGATCGGGCCGGGGTGGGGATCCACGTCGGTGCGGCCGTCGGCCAGGTAGCCGGTGAAGATCGCGCGGGACGCGAGGGCGGCGGGTACCTCCCCCGTCGAGGTCGCGTCGTGGATGGAGGGATCGCCGAAGATCCACACCTGGTCGATCAGGCCGTCCAGGATCGAGGCACCTCCCAGGTCGGCCCATTCCCGCGCGGCCACGGTGGGTTCGTCGAGGATGTCACGCAGCCCCAGGACGACGCGTGCCTGGGGGCGGGAGCGCTTGAGGGCGCGCAGCGGGGCCTCAAGTTCGCGGCCCACGCCCAGCGGGTGGCGGTCGACGACGACAAGGTCGGGGGAAAAGGCCACGAGAGCGGACTCGAGGAGGGCCGAGCGCAGAGCGAGGGTATCGGAGAGCGAACCGGACAGCCGGCGGGGAACGTACGCGCCATTCTTTTTCGCAATGCCGGGCAGGGCCAGCCAGTCGAAGCCCTCGGGCAGGGTGAACAGCGGGTTGTGGGCCAGGCCGGAGACGATGAGTCCGCGCACCGCTTCCCCGGCGATGCGCGCGGCAATGTGATGCGCGAGAGCAAGGTTGCGCTTCACGTGCCCCAAGCCCTGGGAATCGTGGCTGTAGAGGAGCACTGACAGTGGCGGTGTCAAGGTCTCGTCCTTTCCGTGTCGGTGATCGTTAGCGACCAGAATGTCCAACTACGAAAAGACCAGGATGAGAGCATCATGAGAACACTCTCATGATGGTTGACCAGCGACGATGGGCACGGAAGGACGCCGAGCAACACCGCCTGATGCCCCGATAGGGAGCCCGGGCCTCGTTACTGAAAAAGCCCCGAAAATCACCGAGAAATTACTGTGAGATACCCCGTCGGATCTTTCAGCATTTGTTCAAACATGCTAATTGTCAAGAGTCGCGTTCAGCGTCGAATTCCCCTCCACGGAAGGAGTCCCGAGTGTCCAACACGGCACAGGAAATCCTCGATGCGGTCGGTGGTCCCGGCAACATCACCCACTTCACCCACTGCGCGACGCGTCTGCGCTTCGAACTCAACGACGCATCGGTCGTCGACAAGGACCGAGTCGAGGCCATTGACGGCGTCCTCGGTGCCGTCCCGCAGTCCGGTGATCGCTACCAGATCGTTATCGGCGGTGCCGTGCAGTCGGTCTTCAACGAGATCAACAACCTGCCGTCAATGAAGTCGGGCGCCGCAGCCTCGAACGACGACGTCAAGGCCGCCGCCCGCGCGAAGGCTCGCGGCAAGAACGCCATCGTTGACGCTTTCTTCGAGTACCTGTCGGACTCGTTCCGCCCGCTGTTGCCCGTCCTCCTCGGCGCCTCCCTGATCCTGGCGTTCCTCGCGGTTCTTGAAGCTTTTGGCGTCGTTGATACGCACGCAGGTGTTATCCCCGCGTGGCTGGGCTACGTGAACTCCATGTGGAGGGCGGTCTTCTACTTCCTGCCGGCAATGGTCGCCTACAACGCCTCCAAGAAGCTGGACATCGATCCCTGGGTTGGCACGGCCGTCATCCTGTCGCTGCTCACCCCCAACTTCATCGGCCTGAGCAATGCGTCCTCCTTCACTGAGACGACCTGTACGACCACCGCGCTCGGCTCCGAGCAGTGCGTCACCCAGATCGGCTCCCTGCCCCTGCAGCTGTCTGACTACGGCGGCCAGGTCTTCGTGCCGCTGCTGATGGTGCCGATCCTCGCCCTGCTCTACAAGGGATTGAAGAGGATCATCCCCTCGAACATCCAGATGGTGTTCGTCCCCTTCATCTCCTTCATCATTATCATGCCTCTCACCGCCTTCCTGATCGGCCCCCTGTCGATCTGGATCGGTAACGGCCTGGGCGGCGGCCTGGCCTGGCTCAACGGCCACGCCCCCATCCTCTTCGCGATCATCATCCCGATCATCTACCCCTTCCTCGTGCCGCTGGGCCTGCACTGGCCTCTCAACGCCCTGCAGCTGGCCAACATCGCCGCGACGGGTTCGGACTTCATCCAGGGCCCCATGGGCGCGTGGAACTTCGCCTGCTTCGGTGCCACGGCCGGCGTGCTCTTCCTGTCGATCCGTGACCGCGACACCGACATGCGCCAGACCGCGTCGGGTGCTCTCACCGCCGGCCTCTTCGGCGGCATCTCCGAGCCGTCCCTGTACGGCATCCACCTGCGCTTCAAGCGCATCTACCCGCTCATGCTCACCGGCTGTGTCGTCGGTGGCCTGGTCATCGGCATCGGTGGCGGCGCGATCACGCACACCTTCGTGTTCACGTCGCTGCTGACGATCCCGGTCTTCTCGCCCATGTCCGTCTACGGCCTTGGTATTGCCGCCGCATTCTCCACCGCGTTCCTCATGGTTGTCTTCTTCGACTACCGCACGAAGGAGCAGAAGGCTGAGGTTCGCGCAAAGAAGTGCCTCCTCGCGGACGACGCCCCCGCGGCTGCTCCTGCCGCCGCTCCGGTGGCCGAGGCCTCTCCCGCGTTCAGCGACGAGGCGAAGGCTGACCTGACGCTCACCTCCCCCATGGCGGGCACGACGGTTGCGCTGTCGGACGTTGCCGACGAGGCCTTCGCAGCCGGCGCTCTCGGTCCCGGCATCGCCGTCTCCCCGGCCGCTGGCGCCGTGGTTGTTGCTCCGTGTGACGGCAAGGTGTCGGTTGCGTTCCCGACGGGCCACGCCTACGGCATCAAGTCCGCGTCCGGCGTCCAGGTGCTCATCCACATCGGCATGGATACCGTGAAGCTGGAGGGTAAGGGCTTCACGCCTCGCGTCGCCAAGGGTGACGTCGTCAAGCGCGGCGACGTCCTGGCCGAGGTTGACTGGGATGTCATCCGCGAGGCCGGCTACGACACGATCACCCCGATGGTCGTGACGAACAAGAAGAAGTTCGGCGAGATCACCCCGGCCGCCCCCGGCCCGGTGGGCATCACTGACACGGTCGTGACTGTGTCCCCCAAGGAGGCGTGAGCTTTCCGAGCATCGCGGACATAGCTGTGGTGGGCGGGCCGCTTGGCCCGCCCACCACCTTTAGTGCCTCCCTCGTTATCTGACATCCTTTGTTCTTCACCCGTGCTTGGTTGCACACGCTTTATCTGGACGGATAGACTGTTAACCAGTCGGTTACCTCGCCGAAGGGAGTGCGGGGTTTTCTTCTCAAAGGAAAGCGAAGCGATGCCAGACGTTGCATTCGACTCAGAGCGCCACGCGCAGGTGAGTGACGATATGAGCGCCGGGGGGGGGCGAACTAACCGCCTCCGCCATGTCAGCCACAGTCTTGGCTGCGGCACAGTTGTTTGGGCATTGGACGACTGAGAGCGCAGCCCAGGTTATGGGCGAGGCAGTTCGCTCGTTCCTATCGTCGTTCGCGACGAATATGACGAACGAAGCAAAGTTCTTGAATGACCTGGACACGAAGGTCGCCCAAGCAGTCTCCGACTTTACCGGTACCGAGGAAGATGCCCGTGCTGCGATGGCCGCCGTCGGAACTGCGCTGCTCTCCTTGAACCAGGGAGAGAGCGCGCATCAGGTTTATTCGCAGGAGACCATCGATAAATTGACAAGTGCGAATAAGCCGAAGGACGAGGCAGCCCAGAGCGGCGAAGCTGACGGCGAACAGGGCGCGTCCGGTGAGGCACAGGCTACGCCGACTTACGGCGCCCAGAGCGATATCTAAGAACGTGCCGTGAGGGAGGAATAACAGATGGTGTCTTCACCGATGTACGAACGCTTGATGCAGTTTGCTGAAAGCGCGCCGGAGAATGAAAAGCTCTACGGCTGGGACGACGAGCACTCGACCGTCGTCAGGGCCATCCGCAAGGCCCAAGAGAAGGTCGAACATTTCAAGGATCACCAGGGTTTCACGGGCCAGGCCGGCGATGCGATGAGCGCCGAGGCCGTGCGCGCCCTCCAGCGCTTCAACGGCCAAGCGAACTACTACCTGACCGGCATGTCATACTACGTTGAGGCGCGCCGCGCGATCATGCTGGCAGCAGAGGAAGCCCGCCAGCTGTCGCCCACGTTGTTGGATCCGATGACCGAAGCTATGCGCGACGTTGCTACGGTGACAATCCCTGTCGCCTCCAACTTCGGTCTCCCGGGACAACTCGTGAATTCGCTTGCGGTCACCGGCGCTGCGTACGTTGACGCGGTCGAAGCTCAGGCCAATGCGCAGCGGGAGGCCAAGTCGACCGAAATCATCGAGCGCCTTGAATCTACGATGAACAACCTGAGTACACGCCTCAAGGATCACACGTCGGAAGGGCCAGATACATCGAATCCAGATAATCGCGAAGGGTGGACCCCAATTCCTGAAATCCCAAAGGACTCAGCGGATGCCCTCGAAAAAGGTCATATCATCATCTCCCCGTATGAGGGCGGCGCCTACGGACGTTCGCGTTCGGATGCATTCGGCAACGCCGACCTAAGGGGTTCAGACTCGGGTCTTTATCCGGGAGGATATAACGACGGTGAGGGTGTGAACCAGCGTGTCATGCAGTCGCCGCGCCTGCCGAGCCGCTATTTCCCTGAAGGGGAGGCAGGATCGAGGACGAATCCCATCTCTGACCCGCAGGATCTCATGGACATGGACCTGCTGCACACGCGCGTGAACGGCGACCGTCACGCAAACGGTGTCATTGGCGGGCATACACCGGCTCCTCCGATCGACCGCGATCACCCGCTGTGGGGTTTGAATGCTTCTCGTGCTGCGGAATCACAAACAGCAGGCCGCCTCGGCGGCATCGGTGTGATGGGAGCTGGAGCTCTTGGCCTCCGGGGAGGGGCTCGCATGGGCTCCGCTAGCATGGGGGCCATGGGACGAATGGGAGTGGGAGGAACCGGGTCGCTAGGAACCGCTGGTGCCGGAGCTCTCGGTCGCGGCGGCGCAACAGCAGGGGCATCCACTCTGCGTACTGGGTCGTATAGTGGAACGGGCATGGGCACCTACACACCACCTGGTTCCGGCAAATCAGCTGGTGCTGCGGGCCAGGGCGCCGCCGCCGGTCAGCGGGGCGGATTCATGGGTGCCTCCGGCGCTGGTGCCGGCGGCGCGAAGGAAGACAAGAAGCAGCGTCGCCGCAAGTACGAGGCCTTCCGCGTCAAGGATGAGGATGAAAACGCTCTGCCACTGGGATACGTCAATCCCTTGTCCCAGACGTATGGCACAGACAAAGACATTACGCCTGTACGCCGCCGCAACGACGGATGGGATCCCAACCAATGGTGACATCACACAATGCAGCGCCAGCCCCGGCGATCAGTAGGGGGGCGTGGCGAGCAGTCATGGCATCTGGCTGTGCGCTCGCGCTTGCAGGCACTGCCCTGGCAGCCACCCCTACGCGCGCGGACGACCGCCAGATCACGGCCGCCGACCAATCCTATTTCTCGTACTATCACCTGGATGCTGCAAGGGCCAAGGGCTACACGGGAAAAGGCGTCACCATCGCCATTATCGACGGAAAAGTGGATACCTCCGTCCCCGAACTAGCTGGTGCCAACGTTGTCGACAAAAGTCCCTGTGCTATCAACGGCAGCAACGAAAGCGCTAGCCATGGAACGGGTATCGCTTCTCTCCTAGTTTCCCAAGATTATGGCATCATCCCCGATGCCACGCTGTTGGCATATCAGTCCATTGACTCAACAAGTTATGCAGGGAAAGACTGCCCAATGAAGGCAGGGGCTCTGCCGACAGATTTATCCTCGTTGGTGAATCAAGCTATCAACGATGGTGCATCCATCGTCAACTTTTCAGCTTCAAGTTCAATGCGCGGGGCTGATCTGAAGTGGGCCATAGCCCGGGCCATGAGCCAGGGAGTTATTATTACAGCATCGGTTGGAAACGGTGGAGCAGACGAAAACGAAAGCCACCTGTCCAGGTGGTCTGGCGTCGTCGGGGTCTCTGCTATTGATGACAAAGGAAAGTTTGCTTCCTACTCATCGTGGGGCCAGGGCGTCACAACCACCGCAGTAGGTGGACCGTTCACGGAGCGGAACATATCTGACGGCACAATCGGCAGTACTCAGGGCACCTCATATTCCGCCCCCATCGTTGCTGGAGCTCTCGCTCAGGCGCGCGCAAAGTGGCCCAACGCCACCGCAAACCAGCTCCTACAGCTACTCGTCAACACGGCTGTCGGTCACGAAAACGGTTGGAATCAGTACGGCGGATACGGAGCAGCAAACCTCGGCGGAATGCTCAACACCGACCCGAGCCAGTACCCCGACGAGAATCCGCTGGCAGACAAGGGCGGCGGCACCAGCCCCACTCCTGCGGAGGTCCAGCAGTACGCCGACGGCCTCGTCGATCCTTCTGAGATCGCCTACGACAATTCCTACGCCTACCGCGGCCTCGACGAATCACAGGTCACCAACAAAGACAGCACTTACCCCATCCACTTGGGCACCAGCCCGAGGTTCCATAGAAAGTAGGGCGTGACATGCTGAGGGGCGCTGGAGAACACTCCAGCGCACCTCAGACGTTATTGCGGGCACAAAGACCGCGCGAAGTGGGCTCTAGGCCTCGGGCCCCTCGACGATATCCAAGACGGTTCGCACTTGCTCGACGGTGAACTGGCCGGGAGCACTGCCTTCCCAGCCGGGCAGGGTCGCGAAGGTAGCCGCGGATCCGAGAGCGGAGCCGACTAGGCGCGTGGGTGCGCCGTGTTCCCCCATGGAGATGCCGATGACGGGACGGTCGTAGGCCTCGCGTGCCCACGCCTGCGCGGCCAGCACGCGGGCCGCGTCCGTGGCGTTGGTCGCCATGCACGCGAACTTGAGGACGTCGGCACCCGCGTAGTTCATGGCCGCGAGCACTTCGGCGAGCTGCTCGTCGCCGGGAGTCCCCTCACAATCGTGGAAGGAAGCGACGACGATCGCCCCGGCCTCGTGCGCCTCCTCAATGAGCGCGGAGGACCCATCGCGCGAGATCTCCACGTCCACGCCGCCCGCGAAGGATGCAAGCCGACGCACGAGGGCACAGTATTCCTCGTCGTCCAGGTAGGCCTCGCCGCCCTCGACCGACGTGCGGATGGTCGCCAGCACAGGCAGGGGCGAGGAATCCGCGACGTAGCGGGCCATGCGCACCAGGTCCTCCTCCACGTCCGAGGCGGCCACAAAGTGCGACCCCACGAGGGAGGACAGGAAGGTGTCGGCCCTCCACTCGACGATGTCCGCGCGGCACGAGGCCAGCGCCTCGACCTGCCCGCTCAGGGCTGCCGCATCCCCGCTGATGGGAACGATGACCTGGGTGAGTCCCCCGAGGGTCGCCTTCTTGGCGGCTCGCCCGATGGTGACGAGTCCGGGCGCAGGGTCGGGGTCGGGTGCAGATGGGTGAGGCATGATTCCTTCGCTTAGTATCCGATTTCGGCCAAGTGCAGGCGATCTCGTTCGCTCTGCGTGAGGTAGGGGTGGTCCAGCCAGCCGTCGGGCAGGTGGGGGGTCTTTTCGCCGCCTGCTCGGCCGCGAGGCCCGCGCGCGGCGGGCGGGAACGCCTGGTCGAGGTCCAGGTCCGCGAGGCGCTCGTGGAGCTCCTGCAGGGTCGAGACCATGGACAGGGCGTGGCGCTGGGGGCCGCCGACGGCAAATCCGCGCAGGTACCAGCCGATGTGCTTGCGCATCTCGCGCAGCGCGCGCCCCTCGTCGCCCTGGTCGACGACGCACCAGGCGGCGTGACGCTCGATGACGGAGACAACCTCGGCGAGGCTGGGGCCGGGCGGGATGGACCCGCCGTGGTAGGCGGCGACGATGTCGCGGAAGATCCAGGGGCGTCCCTGGGCGCCGCGCCCCACGCTGATGCCGTCACAGCCGGTGCGCTCCAGCATGGCCAGGGCGTCGGCAGCCTCGAAGACGTCGCCGTTGCCGAAGACGGGGATGTCGAGCAGGTCCTTCAGGCGTGCGATTTCGTCCCAGTGGGCGTGTCCCGCGTAGTGCTGGTTCTGGGTGCGCGCGTGCAGGGTGAGGGCGGCGGCGCCGAGCTTTTGCGCACTCAGGGCGGCGTCCGTCGCGGTCTCGTGCTCGGAGTCGATGCCGATGCGGATCTTGACGGTCACGGGGATCTCGCGCCCCGCGCGCTCCCCGGCCTCGTCGCAGGCGCGCACGACCGCACCCACGAGGTCGGAGAAGAGGTCGCGCTTCCAGGGCAGGGCCGCTCCCCCGCCCTTCTTCGTCACCTTGGGGACGGGGCACCCGAAGTTCAGGTCGATGTGGTCGGTCAGGTCGCGTTCGACGAGCATCGTCGCGGCCTTCGCCATGACGGCGGGGTTGACGCCGTAGAGCTGCAGGGAGCGCACGCGCTCGGCGGGGTCGGGGCGCACCATTTCCAGGGTGCGCTCATTCTCATCGACGAGGGCGCGGCTGGTCACCATCTCGGTGACGTACAGGCCGGCGGGCGCGTCCACGCGCGGGATGGCGACGTGGCGCGGCTCGTCGGAGCTTTCGCCGGGCGCCTTCGGGGACGAGGCCGTGGCCCCCTCCCCCGACTCGGCCGCCCAGGAGGGGATGCCGACGGGTCGCAGGTGGTCGGGCAGACCCGACTCGCCCATGATGCGGCACAGGCGTCGGAAGGGCACGTCCGTCACCCCGGCCATGGGGGCCAGGACGACGGGTGTCCACAGGCGCAGCGGCCCCACGCGAAGAGGGGCCGCTGCGGATGTTGAGGCTATCTCCAAGTCAGCAGCCCAGGCGTTCGATCAGGTACGACTTGACCTTGTCGAGCGGGATGCGCACCTGCTCCATCGTGTCACGCTCACGGATGGTGACGGCGTGGTCCTCGATCGAATCGAAGTCGTAGGTGATGCAGAAGGGCGTGCCGATCTCGTCCTGGCGACGATAGCGGCGGCCAACGGCGCCGGCGTCGTCGTAGTCGACGTTCCAGATGCCACGCAGCTCGTCGGCCAGCTCCTGGGCGGGGCCAGTCAGTTCGGGCTTGCGGGACAGGGGCAGGACAGCGGCCTTAACGGGGGCCAGGCGCGGGTCCAGCTTGAGCACGACGCGCTTGTCGACGCCGCCCTTGGCGTTGGGGGCCTCGTCCTCGTGGTAGGCCTCGATGAGGAAGGCCATAAGGGAACGGGTCAGGCCCGCCGAGGGCTCGATGACGTAGGGAGTCCAGCGTTCCTTGGTGTTCGGGTCGAAGTAGTCGAGCTTCGCGCCGGAGGCTTCGGAGTGGACGGTCAGGTCGTAGTCGGTGCGGTTGGCGATGCCTTCGAGCTCGCCCCACTCGCTGCCCTGGAAGCCGAAGCGGTATTCCAGGTCGACGGTGCGCTTGGAGTAGTGTGAGAGCTTCTCCTGCGGGTGCTCGTACTCGCGCAGGTTCTCCGGGTCGATGCCCAGGTCGACGTACCAGGCCTTGCGGTAGTCGATCCAGTACTGGTGCCATTCCTCATCGGTGCCGGGCTCGCAGAAGAACTCGAGTTCCATCTGCTCGAACTCGCGGGTACGGAAGATGAAGTTGCCGGGCGTGATCTCGTTGCGGAAGGACTTGCCGATCTGGCCGATGCCGAACGGCGGCTTCTTGCGCGCGGCGTTCATGACGTTCGCGTAGTTAACGAAGATGCCCTGGGCGGTCTCGGGGCGCAGGTAGTGCAGGCCGGCCTCGTCGTCGACGGGGCCCAGGTAGGTCTTGAGCAGGCCGGAGAAGGCGCGGGGCTCGGTCCACTGGCCGCGCACGCCACAGTTGGGGCACGCGATGTCGGCGTTGCTCAGGGAGGACTCTTCGACGCCCTTCTTTTCGGCGAGCTCTTCAATGAGCTGATCCTGGCGGGCGCGCTTGTGGCAGTTGAGGCACTCGATGAGCGGGTCGGTGAAGGCCTTGACGTGGCCGGAGGCGACCCACACTTCGCGCGGGAGGATGACGGAGGAATCGAGGCCAACGACGTCTGCGCGGCGGCGGACCATGGCGTTCCACCAGGCGCGCTTGATATTTTCCTTCAGTTCCACGCCGAGCGGGCCGTAGTCCCACGCGGAGCGGGTGCCACCGTAGATGTCACCGCAGGGAAAGACGAAGCCGCGGCGCTTGGCCAGGCTGATCACGTTGTCGAGGCGGGAGGGTCCCTTAGCCACTTGTCACTCCTTGAGTATCTGGGGCACGACTGGCTGTCGTGTCGCCATCGATACTAGCCGATAACTACTGTGTCGGGCACTTGCGACCCCTTCCGAGCTCATGGAGCCCACCACAGCTGCGCACCCAACCGACGAAGGAGCCCCGGCCTCGTCCCTTCCGTATGAGGGGACGAGGCCGGGGACGCGGCGGTCGGGATCGGTTTTCCGCGAGTTGGCTCGGTATCAGCCGACGCGGCGGATGTGGCCTGCCGCCGTGAGGGGCCAGCCGGAGGCGATAACCGTCAGCGAGATGAGACCGAGCAGGTAGAAGGCGGGGTGCATCGGGGGCAGGTAGCCGGACTTGTGGACGAGGGTGAGGACCAGCCACGTGACCGGCGCACCGATGGCGCAGATGCCCAGCGGAATCGCACCCATGAGCACAAAGACTCGTTTCCAGGTCGACCCGATGCAGCGGGCGAGCCCGCCGATGAAGCGCCCAGCTCCATCACACGCCACCCAGGCGAATAGGACGAAGATCCACGAGTCGACGCCGAGAGGGAAGGACTCGCGTCCCATGACGAAGAGGAGGGGATGGATGGCGATAAGAAGCCACCAGATAAGGGATCCCAGGCCAATGATGACAATGGAGTGGACGTAGCTCGCCGCGGTAAGCACGGGGCGCGACCCGCCGCTGAGGGCTGAGGCTCGCATATTGACGGTGGCGCTGACGACCCCGCAGACGAAGAGGAAGACGCCCGTGACAAAAGCGGAGTTTGTGGCAGCCTGGTCCACCTGTCCGGTGACGTCGGGGACTGATAGGTAGACGATTCCATTGACCGTGAAGTTGACGAGGAACTGGAAGCACACAACCAGCAGGTAGAGGACCACCGTGAATCGCGATCCGACAAGGCCAATGCGCAGGGGTGACGGGGAGGACTTGATGAGGTCGGGGTTTGCAGTGATCATTGGTCTTTCTCCTGGATGAGGTAGGCGAAGGCGTCCTGGAAAGAGCAGGGCGAGAGTGTGAGGGAGTGGGAGGCGATCTCGCGGTCGGTGATGCCGCGGTCGCGCAGGTCCACGACGATCTCGCGGGCGGATCCAAGCGTTCGCGAGCTGATGACGGGAGTGCCGGGGTGGTCGATCAGGAAGCCTTCGACGTCGGCTGCGTTTCCGGTGATGGCGCAGATGCGGGAGGTGAACGCATCGACGCTCTCGTGCGCGAGGAGGCGCCCGTTCTTCAGAGCGACGACGTCTTCGGCGACGTTCTCGAGCTCGGAGACCATGTGCGAGGAGATGAGGAAGGTGCGCCTAGGGCGGCGCCCCTCCATGCAGTCGGCGGCCAGGGTGAGCAGCTCCTCGTAGAAGGCATAGCGGGTGGGCACGTCCAGGGGTGCCTGGATCTCATCGAGGAGCGTGATGGGCGCACCCGAGGCCAGCGCGACGGCGCCGGTCAGGACGGCAACCTGACCCGAGGACATCTTGCGCAGTTTCTTGCGCCCCTTCAGCCGGAATCCAAAACGATGGGTGTAGTGGTCGAATAGTTTCTGATCCCAGGTCGGGCGCAGCGCGGCATAAGCGACCACGGCCGAGGCCGAGGAATTATCAAAGTCCCTGTCGGAGGAGACCATGACCGAGTATCCGAGCAGGTCGTTGGGGCTCATCTCCGTTCCGTTGATGGACACGCTTCCCGACGAGGGTGGAAGTAGGCCACCGAGGATCTGCGTGAGCGTCGTCTTGCCCGAGCCGTTGGGGCCCACGAGCGCGGTGACTGTTGCATCTGCGAGGGTGAGAGAGACATCGCGCAGCGCCGCCTCGCTTTCTCCCGGATACGTGTGACTGATGGAGTTGAGGGTGATCATGAGTTGTCCTTGGCGGTTGTGTCGGCGCCGTAGGCGCGGACGTGGTCGATGATGGCGTCGAGGTCGAGGCCCAGGGCCAGGCCCGCTTCGACGGCGGGGTTCAGGGTCTCCTCCACGTAGGATGCGAGCCCGTCGGCCACGAGCGCGCGGCGGGCCCCCTCGGCGACAAACATGCCGATGCCGCGTCGCTTGTCGACGAGGCCCTCGTCGACAAGGATCGCGAAGGCCTTGCCGACGGTGGCCGGGTTGATGCGGTAGGTCGCGGAGTACTCCGTGGTGGAGGTGAGCTGGTCCCCAGCACGCAGGGTGCCGCGCAGGATCTGCGCGCGAATGTCGTCGGCGATCTGCACGTAGATCGGGATCCCCGAGACGAACGTGGGTGCCATGCGCAAGCCCTCCCTTCAGCTTCAGTGGTTCATTACATGACTAATGAACCATATAACCAACTAACTTGTCAAGCGGTCTCACCATACGAACCTCGCACCCCTTCCACTCCCCCACACCTACGCCGCCCCCCCAAATGTCGCAGGCAATTCTCCCCGGTCAGTCTTCAACACCACCCACAAACGTCACAATTCCAACAATCCCGTTTACATGTTTGAAAGGTTTACATGGGAATTGCATGCGGCATTGTTGGGGAACCACAACGCGAGGCGACAAAGAACCCCAAACAGAAAAGATCTCAAACCTAAAGGCAACTCAAGGCCCAAAGGCGCCCGCGCCCCATGCAGCCACACCACCAGAAGCAACACCCGAGCGGGAGCGCTGCACCCGTTACGGAACCATGCACCCGATCAGGGGCACTGCACCCGATCAGAAGAGGTGCATTGCCTACGGATCGGGTGTAGCACCCCAACGCACAAGAACAAACGCGGAACTGGCAAACCGGGCCGCTCCTGGCCCACATCCAGCCCGAGCATAGGACGCCGGGCGAGCGCTGGGCGGCTATATTGCGCCCCGTTGACAGTGCCCTACCGCGAGCCCACCCACAAGACGACATCGCAAGCCACCGCACCCAAATCGTAGTCCGCTTCGCCCCAAACACCCGTTTTCGCCGGATTTCACCCAAGTGGACTGCACTTTGAGCACACCATCAACGACAGGCAACCACACCACCACACGGACAGTACGGGCGGAGACACCGCCCGTAGGGTTCGGATGAGCATCTGGTCGGACACTACGAGCGAAGCGAGGCGGCCAGTTCTCGCGGGAGACCAGGCCCGAAGGCGCACACAAGAGTGCGCTACGAACGCCCAACAACCAGCACTGGTCACCGACCAGCAGCGCCCGAACACCCGTTCCCAACGACCCGCATCTCGCGGCCATCAGCGCCCTCGGCCCACACTGTGCCCACGTCCCACACGATGCCCACGCCCGAACGCATAAAACAGCCCCGGCCTCGTCCCACGGGGATAGGGGACGAGGCCGGGGCTGGCTAGGCAGGAGGGCGCGGCGCGCTTACTCCTTGACGCCGCCGGCGGTCAAGCCGGAGACGATGTACTTCTGCAGGTACTGGAACAGGAGGATCACCGGGATGGCCGCGATGACAGAGCCAGCCGCGAAGATGCTCCACGGAGCGGTGCGCTCATCGGATGCCCACATGTACATGCCGACAGCGAGGGTGAACTGGCTCTGATCCTGCAGGACGACCTTCGCGATCACGAAGTCGCCGAGCGAGGAGATAAAGCTCAGCAGGCCCACAACTGCCAGGACGGGGCGGACCAGCGGCATGATGATCGTCCAGAAGGTCTGGGCGTGCGTCGCACCGTCGATCATGGCCGCCTCATCCAGCGAACGCGGGATCGAGTTGAAGAAGCCGTAGAGCAGGAAGGTGTTCGAGCCGAGCGCACCACCGAGGTAGACGCAGATCAGGCCGAGCTTGGAGTTCAGACCGAGGACCGGGAAGATGTCCTGGATTCCCAGGAGCAGCAGGTACAGGGCCACAAAGGCCAGCATCTGCGGGAACATCTGCACCAGCAGCAGGCCGGTCAGGGTCGCACGGCGCCCCTTGAAGCGGAAGCGGCTGAACGCGTAGGCGGCGGCCGCACCCATGAGGACGGTGCCAACAGCGGTCGCGGTCGACACGATGAGGGAGTTCAGGACCCACGACCAGTAGCCGGCATACTTGCCGGAGCCCAGCGCCAGGAAGTTCTCGAAGGAAAACGAGGAGAAGAGCTTGGTCGAGCCGGTGAGCGTCGCGCCCGGGTTCAGGGACACCGACAGGACGTAGAGCAGCGGGATGAGGCAGTAGATGATCATCAGGATGGCGACGATGTGGCGCCAACCGACCTCTTTCCACCAGCGCGCACCCTTCAGGGTAGACTCACGGTTCTTCTTCACAGTTGCAGCGCTCATCACAGCTCCTCAAGGGTCTTCGTCTGGCGGAAACCGAGCCACGCGATCACGCCCACGACGATGAAGATGACGATAGACATGGCCGAGGCCAGGCCATAGTTCGGGGAACCCGACTCGATCGCGATCTTGTAGACCATCGAGATCAGGATGTCAGTCTGGCCGACATCCAAGCCCGGGTAGTTCGGGCCGCCGCCGGTCAGCATGTAGATGAGCGAGAAGTTGTTGAAGTTGAACGCGAAGGACGCGATCAGCAGCGGAACGGTCGACTGCAGCACGAGCGGTAGCTTGATGGACCACACGGTACGCAGGCCGGAGGCGCCGTCGATCTTCGCGGCCTCTTCGACGTCACCCGGCAGGGACTGCAGGGCACCCAGGCACACGAGGAACATGTAGGGGAAGCCCAGCCACAGGTTCACGCCCAAGATCGAGAACTTCGCCAGCGTTCCATCCGTCAGCCACGGGATATTCACGCCGCCGAGGAACACCTGGTTGATCAAGCCGAAGTCTGTGTTAAGCATGCCCTTCCACACCAGGGTGGCCAGGAAGGCCGGGAAGGCGTAGGGAAGGATCATGAGGGACTGGTAGATCTTACGACCCTTGATGCGCTTGTCAGCAAAGACAAGGCCCAGGATCAGGCCGAGCGCGAAGGTCGACAGGACGGAGACCGCGGCGAAAACGAAGGACCACAGCAGGGCCTTCAGGAAGGGGCCAGCCAGGTCGCCGCGGGCGAACATGTTCATGTAGTTGTCGAAGCCGACGAACACGCGCCAGCCCGGGTCGACCTGATTGCCGTCCGCGTCAACGAAGGCGCCGATCTTATTGTTTGCCGTGTAGACAACGCCGGTCGTCGTGTCGGTCAGGGTGTCTGCGGCCTCGTCATAGTTGTAGCGGGACTTGGCCAGGTAGGCGGTCGATCCGTCATCGCTGCGGTAGCTTCCGTCGTTCGGATTATCGGAGACCGGAACCTTGATGGCGGAGACCTTCTGCTGCACCTCGGGCTTGAGGATCTCGGCGAGCGTCAGGACCTTGTAACCGTCGACCGCGCTGATGACGCCGGCCGCGTAGGTGCCGGACACCTCGTGCAGCGGGGTCTCGGAGTCGCCCACGCGGATCGCGCCCGTCGCAGTGTCGACCACCGCGAGCCCGAGGCCGTTGCTGTCCTCGACGACAGCGGCAGGGAGGCTCGGCGCACCCTCGGCGCGCTGCTCGGAGGCCTGCAGGATCGAGGCGACGGCGTCAGCCTTGCTGGAGTTATGGCCCTGGCCGTAGTTCGTGAAGGACACGTAGCCCGTGTACCCCATGACGAAGACCTGGTAGATGAGCAGGAAAACCATGCCGGGAACGAGGTACTTCGCGGGAATAGTCCGCTTGGAGAAGTACACCCAGTTGACCACGAGAAGCAGGACGACCAGGACGGCAAGAACCGTCCACGACTTCACCAGGTAAGCGGTGAACATGCCGTAGATTCCCAGGGCATCGATGAGCATCATCAGAACAAGTTTGACGAAGAAACCGGGCCTGGTTACTTCGCTAGCGTGCGAGGCGGTGCGCGCCTCTTTTTTCTTTTCTGCAGCCTTCGCTGGCTCAGACATCGTGTCCTCCACACGTGCGCAGTTTGCGCGTCATTGCGACGATACCCGCCTAGTGGCGGGTCGGAAAGCACCCGGGGGTGCGAGTGCACCGCAGTGCGGCGCGAGCGTTTTGTGGGCCTCGCACCCGCCCGCCGCGTGGGACGCGGGCGGGTGCGAGGCTGGGTGCTCGCCTCAGACGAGCGGGGTGCCAGTCGCTAATCAACCGGCGGATTCGATCACTTGGAGGCGATCGCGTTGTTGATGTTGGTGATCATGGTCGCCCAGCCTTCTGCCGGGGTCTCGGTGCCACTCACGATGTTGGCCTCGGTCTGGCCCCAGAAGTTCCAGACGGAACCCATCGCGGGGATCGCGGGGGCGAGAGCGCCAGACTCGGCGACCTTCGCGAAGTCCTTGATGTCCTGGTCATCCGACTTGGCGGCGACCGAAGGCATCGCGGAGGCACGACCGCCAAGGTTCTGCATCTCTTCCTGAGCCTCGGGGGTTGCCAGGTAGTTGAAGAACTGCTTGGCGGCGACCGGGTTAGCGGACTTGGCGCTCTGGTAGAACATCTGGACACCAACGAAGGGCTGTGCGGCCTGGGAGCCGGCGGAGGGGATCGATAGGACGGAGACGTCCATGCCGGCCTCGCGGAAGGCGGCGACGTTCCAGGGGCCGGTCACCGTGTAGGCGGCCTTGCCATCGAGGAAGGCCTGCTTGGCGATATCAGCCGTGATGGACGGGGAGAACACATTCGCGTCAGCCTGAGCCTTCAGCCAGGTGGCGAAGTCGGTGCCACCGGAGCCACCCATGGCCAGCTCGGAGGTGTACTCGCCGTCAGCGTTGGTTTTGAAGACGGGGGCGCCGAAGGAGGTCTGGAAGCCGTAGAAGTGGTACGGGTCGCCCTTGTCACCCATCTGGATGATGAAGGGGTACTCGACGCCGGCGGTCTTGCCGGAGGCGATCATGTCGTCGTAGGTCTTGGGCTCATCCTTGGTGAGGGCGTTGTTGCGCACCAGGGCCACGGACTCGACGGCGTAGGGAACGCCGTAGGTCTGACCGTTGTAGGTGACGGCCTTGACGGCGACGTCTGCGAAGTTGGACTTGGCCTCGCCCAGGTCCACGGGGGCGACGACGCCGTTAGCGACGAGGGCGCCCAGCTTGTCGTGGGCCATGACGATCAGGTCAGGGCCGTTGCCAGTGGGCACCTGGGTGGTGAACTCGGTGTCCATGTCACCTTCAGACTTCTGCACGACGTCGACCTTCACGCCGGTGTTGGTGGTGAAGTCCTCGGCGAGGTGCTGAACCTGGGAGAAGCGGGTGTCGTCCGCCCAGATCGTCAGGGTCGCCACAGCGTCGGTGTTCGCGCTGTCCGAGGAGGTCGAGGAAGAAGTCGTGCCGTTGTTGCAGGCGGCCAGGGCGGTAGCCGCCGCGAAGACGCCGAGTGCTGCGATGCCACGTCGCATTATTGCTCCTGTGTTGGTCGGGCGGGTCGCCTCCATCAGCGACCTGCTACACGCCCACTGTAATACGCCCGATTTTGTTTCTGCAACAATTTTCGCATTTGTGTGCAAGCTGTTACATTTATAGGGAAATAGCTGCACTCGGACGCCCAAAGGAGAGTTGAGCCGATGACCAAAAATCGTACAAGCATGGCCGATATTGCGGCCCATGCGGGTGTATCAACCGCAACTGTTTCACGCGTTTTCAACGGCGTCGGCCAGGTCTCCGAAGACACGCGTCGCAGGGTCCTGACGGCGATCGATGAGCTGGGCTACGACCGTCCACCCAGCGAGCACACGCCCAGCGCTCCGACGATCGGCGTTATCGTGCCCGAACTCACGAACCCGATCTTCGCTTCCTTCGCCCACCACCTCCAGGAGGAGATTTCGCGCGCGGGGGGCATCGCCCTCATTCGCACGCAGACACCGGGCGCAACGTCCGAGTTCGATCATCTCGCATCACTCGTCGACCACCACGTCGACGGACTCATCTTTGTCTCCGGCAGGCACGCAGATCTCTTGTCCGACCTCTCCCCCTATCACGACGTCGCTGCGCGCGGAATCCCCTTCGTCACGATCAACGGCGCACGCCAGGAGGTCCCAGCCCCCGACTTTTCCACCGGGGACTCCCTCGGCATTCACGCCGCGGTCAGCCACCTGCACGAGCTGGGCCACACGCGCATCGCGCTTCTCACCGGCCGCACGCACATTGTCCCAGCCCTACGTAAGGCCGAGGCATTCACGCAGGTGATGGGCGAGCTGATCGGGGACCACTCCCCCATCATCGAAGAAACCTTCTACACGTACGAGGCCGCAGCCGCCTACACGCACGCCCTCCTGGAGCGCGGCGTGACGGCAATCATCACGGGTTCTGACCTGCAGGCCCTCGGCGCCATCCGCACGATCTCCTCGCTCGGCCTGTCCGTCCCGGGCGACGTCTCGGTCATCGGTTTCGATGACACATTCCTCATGAGCCACCTGGATCCGGCACTCACGACGATTCACCAGCCCGTGCAGTCGATCGTCACATCCGCCGTGCGCGCTCTCGTCGAGGCATTGAACACAGCCAATTACGCCCCCGCGCACGCCGATTACGTCTTTTCACCCGATTTGATCGTGCGGAGCTCGACGGGACACGTCCGATAACTCCCCAGATCACGGCGGTTCGGGCAGCGAGATTGACTTGACAAAGATTCTCAATGTCAAAGAGAATGATTTTCATGTCGAAGAGAATCCTTGCTGCCGCATGCGCGGCTGCCACAGCGCTCGCCCTGTCCGCCTGCACCTCCACGGCCACGTCCGGAGATAGCTCCTCCAAGGACGGCAAACTGGCCGTCATGGCCTCGTTCTACCCCCTGCAGTACCTGGCTGAGAAGATCGGTGGCGAGCACGTTTCCGTCACCTCCCTGACCCCGGACGGCGCCGAGCCGCACGACCTCGAGCTCTCCCCCAAGATGGTCGACTCCCTGTCCTCCGCGGACGCGGTTGTCTACCTCGCGGGCTTCCAGAGCGCCGTTGACGAGGCCATCGAGCAGCAGGCCCCCAAGACCGTCATCGACGTCTCCCCCGCAGCCGAGCTGGTTGAGGCCGGCACCGACGCCAACCACCCCTCCGAGGAGGAAGAAGAGGCTACCGACGAGGCTCAGTCCGGCGAGACCGAAGCCCACGACCACGATCATGAGGGCCACGACCACGAGGGCCACGATCACCATCACGACATGAGCGCGGACCCGCACTTCTGGCTGGATCCCACCCGCATGGCGAAGGCCGCCACCCTGGTGGGCGACAAGCTCGCCGAAGCTGACTCCGCCCACGCCGACGTCTACAAGGCGAACGCGAAGGCCCTGGCCGACGAGCTCAACACCCTGAGCGACACCCTGGTCACCAAGACCTCGAGCTGCAAGGTCAAGACCTTCGTCACCGCGCACACCGCCTTCGGTTACCTGGCGGACCGCACGGGCCTGACCCAGGTTGGCATCTCCGGCCTCGACCCCGAGTCCTCCCCCTCCCCCGCGCGCCTGGCTGAAATCGCCCAGATCGCCAAGGAGCAGGGCGTGACGACGATCTTCACCGAGGCCCTCATCGATCCCAAGGTCGCTCAGACCCTGGCCGACGACCTCGGCATCACGACGGCCGTCCTGGACCCGATCGAGTCCCAGACCGACGCGTCCAAGGACTACGCCGCGACGATGAACTCCAACATTGACGCCCTGACGAAAGCCCTCGACTGCCAGTGACAACGACTGACAACCCCACGACGGCGGGAGCCTCCTTCGCGGAGGCGACCGCCGTCGTGCGTCTCGACAACCTGCACGTGGCCTGGGATACGGACCTGATCCTCCACGGGATCTCGCTCGATATCCCCGCCGGCCAGACCGTGGCGATCACAGGCTCGAACGGATCGGGCAAGTCCACGACCCTCAAGGCCCTGCTGGGCACCGCTCCCATCACGAGCGGCGACGCCCAGCTCTTCGGTCGCTCGATTTCCGCTCGCCGCCGCGTACCGTGGAACAAGATCGGCTACGTGCCCCAGCGCATCTCCTCGGGCGGCGCGATTAGCGCCAGCGCGATCGAGGTCGTGCGATCCGGCCTGCTCGGGCCTCGTCGCCTGTGGGCGCTGCCGGGCGACACCGCGAAGGCCATGTCCGCCCTTGAGCGCGTCGGCATGGCCCACCGCGCCCACTCCCCCCTCAACATTCTGTCGGGCGGGCAGGCCCAGCGCGTCCTCATCGCACGCGCCCTCGTGCGCCGACCCGAGCTGCTCATCATGGACGAGCCGATGGCTGGAATCGACGCAACGTCGCGAGCGCGCCTCGCACAGATCGTCGCCGAGGCCAAGGCTGAGGGGACGACGATCCTCATCGTCCTGCACGAACTGGGCGAGCTCGGCCCACTCTTGGATCGCGAGCTGCACATCAGCGCGGGACACGTCTCCTACGACGGCCCACCCCACATTGAGGATGACCACGAACAGCATCACGGCGGCGGCGATCACTGCCACTCCACGACCGAGCCCGGCCCGGCGACGCGCGACCGCGGCCTCGTGAGCGGAATCTAGGCGGGAGCGACACATGATTGACGCACTGACGACCCTCCTGTCCTCGCAGATGATGCAGCGTTCGCTGCTCGCCGCCCTGATCGTGGGCCTCACCGCCCCGATCATCGGCACCTACCTGGTCCATCGCCGCCTCGCCATGCTGGGCGACGGCATCGGCCACATCTCTCTGACCGGTGTCGCGCTGGGATGGCTGGCAGGCACGTTCGCGAACGTAAGCCCCGCCGACTCATGGGCGATCCCCGGCGCGGTCATCATCTCCCTGCTGGGCGCAATCACGATCGAGTTGGTGCGCCAGAGCGGTCGCACGTCCGGCGACACTGCCCTGGCCATGCTCTTCTACGGGGGCATCGCCGGCGGCGTCCTCCTGATCGGCCTGGCGGGCGGCACCTCCGCTCAGCTGAACTCCTATCTGTTCGGTTCGATCTCGACCGTGCGATGGAGCGACATTACGCTCATCACGCTCCTCGGGGTCGCAATCGTGGCGCTCGGGGTAGGCCTGGCCCCCGCGCTCTTCTCGGTGACCAACGACGAGGACTTCGCACGCTCGACGGGGCTGCCCGTGCGCACGCTGTCCCTGCTCATCGCTATCCTGTCGGCGCTGACCGTGGCCGTCGCGATGCGGGTCGTCGGCTCGCTGCTGGTCAGCGCACTAATGGTTATTCCCGTGGCTATCGCCCAGCTCGGAGCACGTTCGTTCCGCTCCACGATGGGCATCGCGATGGCTCTCGGCGTCATCATCTGCACGTGCGGGCTGTCGCTGACGTACTTCGTTGACCTGTCGCCCGGTGCGACCATCGTTGTCGGCGCAATCTGTCTGTACGCGATTGGATTCACGATCCGGGCTATTGTGGACCGTATCCGCAGGGTGCGCAGGCTTCGCGCAGCCCGCGGCCACAACCAGCATCCGGAGCGCGAACCTCTCGCTCACGCGGACGAATCATGAGGAAGGGAACACCATGCAGCGCATGACGAAGCAGCGTCAGGCGGTCCTCGATGAGCTGACCCGTGTCAGTGACTTCCGCAGCGCCCAGCAGATCTTCGAAGACCTCCACGTCCAGGGACAACGCGTGGGCCTTGCGACCGTGTACCGCTCGCTCCAGAGCCTCGCGGACGACGGTCGCGTCGACACGCTGCGCTCCTCCGACGGCGAAGCCCTGTACCGCTCGTGCACGACGCACCATCACCATCATCACCTGGTGTGCCGCGAGTGCGGTTTTACCGAGGAGATCGAGCAGTCGCAGATCGAGTCGTGGGTAGATTCGGTCGCAGCGGCACATGGATTTGGAGATGTCGAGCATTCCCTGGAGCTCTTCGGGGTCTGCGCATCCTGCCAGTCGAAGAAGTGACCTACTTGAGGCTGCATCAGCCACGACGAGGCCTGGGAAGCGGGAGACGCTTTCCCAGGCCTCGTCCGTAGGTTAGGATAGGCTTCGTTTGGTTAGCCTCAGTCTGGGAGTGTCATGTTCGCCGCCGGAATCGACTCCATGGTCCCCGCCTTTGCACGCGAGGGTATCTGGCTCTTCGTCTTCCTTTTTGTGGTCGTTTTCTTCCGCGCGCAGGCGACTTACTGGCTGGCTCGCGGCGCTGCCTCCGGCGCAGTCCTGGCGACAGGACGACAGGGCTTCCTGGGCGCCATGGCCCGCTGGTTCGACGGCCCGGTTCCCCGCAAGGGCGCGGCCATGCTGGACAAGTGGGGCATCATCGCCATTCCCCTATGCTTCCTGACGGTAGGCATCCAGACGGCGATCAACGCGGGCGCGGGCCTCGTGCGCATGCGCTGGAGCACCTACACGATCGCCATGATCCCAGGCTGCGTCCTGTGGGCACTGCTGTACGGCCTCGGCACGCTCGCCGTTTTTGCCGCGGCGATTCGAGCCGTCGCCGGTTCTCCCTGGGGCTGGGCTGGCCTCGCCCTCATCATCGCGTTGATCGGCGCGAAGATCGTGTGGGGCCGCCGTAAGCGCCGCGCGGTCGATGCCGCGCTGGCCTCCGACGACGCCTAGGACTGCGCGACGCGGTCGATCGCGCCGCCGAAGCGGCGTTCTCGCCCCGCGTACTCCTCCAGGCACCCCCACAGCTCTTCGCGGTCGAACGCAGGCCAGGGGGTGTTGACGAACATCATTTCCGCATACGCCATCTGCCACAGCAGGTAGTTGGACAGGCGCTGCTCCCCCGACGTGCGGATCATGAGGTCAACGTCGGGCACGTCGGGCAGGTAGAGGTGGCGTGAGAGCGTCTTTTCTGTCACGCCGCGCGGGCTGAGGCGCCCCGCCGCCACGCCCTCGGCGATGGACCGGGCGGCATCCGCCAGCTCGGCCCGACCACCGTAGTTCACGCACATGATCAGGTCGAGAGCCTTGCAGTGCGAGGTCGCCCGATCAGCCTTCTCCAGCGCGTTGATGACGCTCTTCCACAGCTTGGGCCGGCGCCCGCTCCACCGCACGTGCACGCCCCACTGGGCGAGCTGGTCAGTACGCCGCGCGAGCACGTCGGAGGCGTAGTTCATGATGAAAGAGACTTCGGCGGGCGAACGTTTCCAGTTTTCCGTGGAGAACGTGTAGACGCTCAGGTAGCGCACACCCGCGTCGATCGCGCCGGCGATCGTGTCCATGAGGGCGTACTCCCCCGCCCGATGTCCCTCGGTGCGCGCCAGGCCTCGGCTATTGGCCCAGCGCCCGTTTCCGTCCATGATGAGGGCGACGTGCGCGGGCACCTCACCCTTACGAAAGACGGGCGCCTCGCAGTGCCACTGGCCGGGCCCGAGCAGCGGCGCGGTTGGGTCGTTCGGTGCGCGGTCCATGGGGGTGGGTCGCAGGTCCGTCAAGGGTGACTCCTATCGATGACGCTCAGCGAGCGGAGGCGACGTTCCAGATGCCATTGAGTGTACGAGGAAATGAGGCCCGAGGCCTCGGTGCGCGCGTAGGGTTCGCACCGGTCGGCCCGCTCCCAGTCGCCGCTGAGCAGCTGACCGAGGAGGGCCACCGTGTCGGGCGCGGGCGAGGAGGCGCCGGGCGGTCGGCAGGTATCGCAGACGGTGCCACCGTCGGGGATGGAGAACGAGGTGTGCGGCCCCTGGGTGCCGCACACGGCGCAGTCGAAGCAGGAGGGCGCCCATCCGGCGAGAGCGAGGGCGCGCAGCGTGTAGGACGTGCGAATGAGGGTCGGGTCGTGTCGGCCTCGCGCCAGGGCGTTGAGGGCCCCTAGGAGGAGCAGGTATTGGGAGTGGGTGCCGTCGTGAGCGTCCGCGGTGAGGCGCTCGGCGGTTTCGACGACGACGGTGGCCGCGAGGTAGAGGTCGTAGTTGGCGGCGATGGCATCGCCGTATTGGGCGATCGAGGCGACCTGGGTGAGGGTGTCGAGAGTGCGGCCTCGATGGAGCTGCGCATCGATGACGGAGAAGGGTTCGACGCGTGCGCCGAACTTTGAGGTCGTCTTGCGCACTCCCTTGGCGACGGCGCGCACCTGCCCATGCTCGGCAGTGAGCAGCGTGATGATGCGATCCGCTTCGCCCAGCTTGTGGGTGCGTAGGACGATCGCCTCGTCTCGATAGGACTTCATCACACGAACATTGTGTCACGGCCACGCGACTTGAGAGAGGAGGCCCTGCCCGCATCGCATGACGCGAAATCTGTTGTGAAGTGCGCTGTCACATCGCTCGACAAGCACCCCCGCGTGCGCTGTCAACAATATATGAGAAACTGACAGCGTGGTCGGTTACACAGCCGGCAAACGGTTTTCGAGTAGCTAGTTTCTTCGTAACTGGATATGGTTTACCCACAACCGTCGAAGGAAGGAAACAAATGGCTCCGCCGATTGATGCCCGCGAAAAGCTTGGCACCGCACTGCGCCAGGCCCTGACACAGACCCCGCTGTCAAAGATCTCTGTCAGCGCACTGACACGCTCCGCCGGAGTCACCCGTCAAGCGTTCTACTACCACTTCAACTCCCTCAACGACCTCAATGCCTGGGTTTTCCGCACGGAAGTCACAGCGCACCTGACCACCAGTTCGGGAGAATGGCTCGACGCCATCGAAGCGACCATGACGTGGATGCACGCCCATCACGACGAGACCGCCGCCGCCATGAAGACCATCGAGGCGAACGACCTGTGGGCGTTCCTGGCCTCCCACATTCAGGAACTCATCGAGTCCCGCCTCCCCAGCTCCGCCTCGGCCACGGCGCGCGATGTCGTCGCCCAGCACTTCGCTCTGGCGACCACCGCCCACATGGCTCAGTGGATGCTCTCCGGCCTGGAGGTCAACCCCTCGCTCGCGATTGCGCGCATGCGAGTGCTCATGACCGACCAGACCATCCCCGCCCTGGCTCGCCTGGCCAAGTAACGCGGTTATTCCCACCAACCGCGCGAGGACAGACAGACAGTCTTCCCAGCCCCGACCTCGTTCCATCGACGAGGTCGGGGCTGAACCATACACTCCCCCAGCTCACCCCAGACTTTCCGGATGCGTACAAGCCAATCTGAGCTATACAATTGGTCAGCCGAACATTGCACTGAAATTTCGCGGATCCGCGATTCAGCCTGCACAGTTTGCTCGTAACCTCTCTTTTCATGTCGACGAGGACCACCGATGCCCCACACCGATGCGAAAACGATGCTCGCGCACGCCCTGCGCGACGCACTTCAGACCGTCCCACTATCGAAGGTGACGGTCTCCGGACTCACGCGCACCGCCGGCGTGACCCGCCAGGCGTTCTACTATCACTTCGCGGACATCCGCGACCTGACTGTCTGGGTGTTCAAGCGCGAGGTCGCCGACCAGATCATCACCCACGCCACCCACGAGGACTGGGCCGACGGCCTGCTCGCCATGTTCGTGTGGATGCAAAACCACCCCGAAGAGACCCGTTCCGTCGTCTCCTCCCTCGGCATGGAGGACCTGCAGATCTTCCTCCACAAGCAGCTGCGCGCCGTCATGGAACCCATCGTCGATCAACACAGCATCGATCTGCGGGTCACCGAAGACGATCGAGTGTTCGTCACCGACCACTTCACTCTCGCCATTCTCGGCCACATCTCCCAGTGGCTCGCAACCGGCATGAGCACCGACCCCTACATCCTCACCGAGCGCATCGCCCGCGTGCTCGACGGCCAGGTGCGCCGCAGCCTCGAGCTGTTCGCCTCCTCCCCCCACCCGCCCGCGCGCGCCTGACCAAACGTCGAACCCCGGCCTCGTTTCTCCATCAACGAGGCCGGGGTTCGCCCTATCTGTCTGCGAGCGCTTAGCGCAGGGCTCGGTTGACCGCCGAGATGACGGCCTTGTAGGACGCGCGCGTGATCGAGGAGTCGATGCCAACGCCCCACACGATCTGCCCGTCGACCGCGGCCTCCACGTAGGCGGCGGCGCGGGCGTCGCGGCCCTGGCTCATCGCATGCTCGGAGTAGTCGAGGATGCGCACATCGAGATCGAACTCGTGAAGTGCCGAGACGAAGGCGTCGATCGGGCCCGTACCCGTTGCCTGCACCTTCACGGTCTCGCCGCCGTCCGTGAGCGTCGCGTTGAGCTCGACGTGCTCGTCGTCGATCGACGAGACCTGCGAGGAGCGCATCTCGAAGCGGCCCCACGGCTCCAGACCGGGAGCGGCACTCGTGGGCAGGTATTCGTCCGCGAAGATCTGCCACAGCGCGGCCGCGTTGATCTCGCCACCGTAGGTGTCGGTGTGGCGCTGCACGATGCGAGAGAACTCCACCTGCAGGCGGCGCGGCAGCTCCAGGGCGTGCGCCGTCGACATGAGGTAGGCGACGCCACCCTTGCCGGACTGCGAGTTCACGCGCACCACGGCCTCGTACGAGCGGCCCACGTCGTGCGGGTCGATCGGCAGGTAGGGCAGCTCCCACACGACCGCTTCCTCGTCGCCGCCGGCCGCGTCCACTTTGGCCTTGCGGGCGGTGAAGCCCTTCTTGATCGCGTCCTGGTGGGAACCGGAGAAGCTCGTGTAGACCAGATCGCCGACGTAGGGGGCGCGCGGCGAAGTCTCCATCTGCGTGCAGTACTCGACCGTGCGGCGAATCGCGTCCACGTCGGAGAAGTCGATGCCCGGATCGATGCCCTGGCTGAACAGGTTCAGGCCCAGCGTCACCAGGTCGACGTTACCGGTGCGCTCGCCCTGGCCCAGCAGGCAGCCCTCAATGCGGTCCGCGCCGGCCAGGAGTGCCAGCTCGGCCGTCGCCACGCCCGTCCCGCGGTCGTTGTGGGGGTGCACGGACAGGGCCACGTACTCGCGGCGGCTCAGGTTGCGGCTCATCCACTCGATCTGATCAGCGAACACGTTCGGGGTCGCACGCTCGACCGTGGACGGCAGGTTCAGGACAATCTCGCGTCCCTCGCCCGGCTCCCAGACGTCCATGATGGACTCGCACGCCTCGAGGGCGAAATCGAGCTCGGTGTCCACGAAGATCTCGGGCGAGTACTCGAATCCGAAGATCGTCTCATCGCCCAGGCGCTTCTCAGCCTGCGCAATAATCTCGCGCGCACCGGACTGGGCGAGCTCGATCGTCTGCGCCTTATCAGCGTGGAAGACGACCTCGCGGAACACGGGGGCCGTCGCGTTGTAGAGGTGCACCGTCGCGCGCGGGAAGCCGACCATGGCCTCGACCGTGCGCTCGATCAGCTCGGAGCGAGACTGCGTGAGCACCGAGATCGTCACGTCCTCGGGCACCGCGTCGTCCTCGATCAGGGAGCGCACGAAGTCGTAGTCGGTCTGCGAGGCCGCGGGGAAACCGATCTCGATCTCCTTATAACCCAGCTTAATGAGCAGGTCAAACATGCGGCGCTTGCGAGCCGGGTCCATCGGCTCGATGAGGGCCTGGTTGCCATCGCGCAGGTCGGTGGACATCCAGCGCGGCGCCTTCGTGATGCGCTTGGAGGGCCACTGGCGATCCGGCAGGTCCACGGGATTCGTATCGAGGAACGGCCGATACTTGCGAATCGGCATGCGCGAGCCGGAGGGGACGGGAACAGCGGATGTAGTCTTCACGCTTCGTAGTCTATCGACGAGGCCGGGCACGCGAGCAGGCGCTGCGCATACTGGACGTGAGATGCGGCGCGCTCCCCACCCAGCATTGACAAAGAAAAACGCTCAAAAATATGTACGCCCCTGCGTTCATATGTCATGATAATTGGGTCCAATGTCCCACACACTGACGCGCGGAGCAGCCATGACTTCTCTTTTGTTAGCCCAATCTTTTACCCCATCGACGACTGCCGTCGCGGGTAACGTCTTCCTGACAGCCGTCGTCGGGCTCCTTCCGCTCGTCGTCTTCTTCGTCCTCATGGGTGTCTTCAAGGTCGCCACCCACTGGTGCTCGATCATCTCCCTGGTGCTCTCCCTGGGCCTCGCGGTCTTCGCCTTCAAAATGCCCGTCGGTATGGCGCTCCTGTCCGGAACGCAGGGCGCCGCGATGGGCTTTATGCCGATCATCTACATCATCATCGCGGCCGTATGGCTCTACAACCTCACCGAGAAGTCGGGACGCAGCTCCGACCTCAAGGCTGTTTTTAATACGATCGGCCGCGGCGACCAGCGCGCCCAGGCCCTCATCGTCGCTTGGTGCTTCTGTGGCCTGCTTGAGGGCTTGGCCGGCTTCGGCGCCCCCGTGGCCATCACCTGCGCCATGCTGGTGACCCTCGGCGTCCCGAAGATCAAGGCCGCCGTCGTCACCGTCGTCGGCAACGCCATCAACGTTGGCTTTGGCGCCATGGCCATCCCCACGACCACCGCCGGCAAGCTCGGTGGTGCAGAGCCCGTCGTCGTCGCCGGCGACATGGGACACCTGACCTGGATCTTCTGTCTGTTCATCCCCCTTCTCCTGCTGTTCATCCTGGACGGAGGGCGCGGCGTGCGACAGCTCTGGCCCCTCGCCCTCGTCGCCGGCCTTGCTGCCGGTGCGGGCCACTTCTTCACTCCTTCCATCTCCTACGAGCTGACCGCCGTCGTCGCCTCCCTGCTCGGCTTCGCTGCCTGCTACGTCTTCCTCCTTTTCTGGGGCCCGACGACCCCCGCGGAGTGCGCAACCGAGGCCGACGAGGCCGACAAGCCCACCGGCTCGCGCATCGGACTGGCCCTGCTGCCCTACGTCCTCGTCGTCGTCATCATCGCGATCACGAAGCTGGCCAAGCCGGTCGCTGCCTTCTTCTCCTCGACGGACGTGAAGATCCCGTGGCCCGGTATCTACGGCAACCTGCTGACCGCCGACGGATCCCCCTCGACCGCAGCCAACTACAACCTGCAGATCCTGTCCAACCCCGGCACCTGGATCTTCGTCACCGGCATCATCGTCGCCATCGTCTACGGCACGAACTCCTCGAACGGCCGTTTCCAGACCTCCGTGGGTGAGATGTTCGCGGTCCTGCCGCGCACCATCTACTCGCTGCGAATGGCCATCCTGACGATCGCCTCCGTCATGGCCCTCGCCTTCGTCATGAACTTCTCGGGCCAGACCACCTCGATCGGCGCCGCACTGGCGACGACGGGCGCGGCCTTCGCGTTCCTCTCCCCCATCCTGGGCTGGATCGGCACGGCCGTCGCTGGCTCCGCGACCTCGGCGGGCGCTCTCTTCGCGAACCTGCAGTCGACCGCCGCAGCCGGCGCGGGCCTCGACCCGTCGATCCTGCTGGCCGCCAACACCATCGGCGGCGGCCTGGGCAAGATCGTGTCCCCGCAGAACCTCGCGATCGCCGCGACCGCGGTGGATTCGAAGGGCTCCGACGCGGAAATCCTCAAGAAGGCCGCCCCCTACTCGATCGGCCTGCTCCTCGTGCTGTGCACCCTGGTGTTCATCGCATCCCAGGGCTGGCTCGGCGCCTACATGCCGCACTGATCGACGGCGGATGGGCTCGGGAGGTCCCGGGAAGCAAGTTGCTTCCTGGGACCTCCCCCTTGTAGGCTCCTAACAGAAGTACGGACAAAGGAGACGACAGTGCGCCACAGGTCCTCCCTGCGAGCTATTCGGCCTCGGGCGGAAGCCCTGAGCCGGTGTTGTCTTAGCTTCGTCGCCATCGCGGCGCTCGCCGCCGCGTGCAATCCGTTCGTGCACAAGGCAACACCTCAGTACCCGAAGGATCCACGCTTTGCCAAGTTCGTCTTCCAAAGCGATAAGGAGCCGAACATCAAGGACCAGACGGACTCCGTGAACCTACGTTGGCCGAACATGGAGGCGAGCGAGGCACACCTCGCCATCGCTTATTCCAGCCAAACGGGCTTCCTTCCCGACAAGGATCCCGAGTCCTGGCTGACCGCTGTTGCCACAGTCCCCGACGAAACGATCCAGCTCCTCGCAGAGGGAGAAACCACCGACACACTCCTGCCCGGCATCTATCCTCATCTCTACGAGTACGTACCCCAGGACTGCGAGTTCACCACGATCGACCCGGAGTTCGCGGACAAGGCGCTCGCACCGGATAAGGAGAAGATTCCACACGACTTCGGTCCCATGGACATCCAAGCGCTAGCCGTGTCCGAAGATTGCCACCTTCTCGTGTTCACTGCCCTCGGACATTCCTGAACGCACTCGGTCACTTCTGCCTCGACCCGCGCCCCGTCCTCTACACCGCGCCCCGGCCTCGTCCATTTCCGAGGTCGGGGCGAACGTCTGCGCACACGAAACCATCGCAAAACTGAAAAACGAAAACTCACCCTGAGCTAAGTCGCGCCCCGAAGGTCCTAAAACGCCCAATGAGAGGCCTATTTTCGTTGATTATCGGCAGAGATTTTTCCGCGCGAAATAAAGGGAAAAACGACCTCACCCACGTTGTCTGGACAAAAACGGTCGCTGGGACCTCGGACCCAGCCATAACCTGGGCTGGACAGCACCCACGAGGAAGGATCCCCCAGTGCGCATCGCTCTCTTTTCCACCTGCCTGGCAGACGTCATGTTCCCCCAGGCTGCCCAGGCCACAGTGACCCTGCTTGAACGCCTCGGCCACGAGGTTGTCTTCCCTGAAGACCAGGTCTGCTGCGGACAGATGCACGCAAACACCGGCTACTTCGAAGACGCCGCGAAGATTACCCGCAACCACGTCAAGACGTTCGAGCCCGTGCTCGACGGCCAGTGGGACGCTATCGTCGTCCCCTCCGGCTCCTGCACCGGTGCAGCGCGCCACGAGCAGAAGGTCGTCGCCGAGCACGTGGGCGACGAGCATCTCGCGAAGCAGTCCCAGCGCATCGCTGAACACACCTACGACCTCACCGAGCTCATCACCGACGTTCTCGGCCTCGAGGACGTGGGCGCGTACTTCCCCCACACGGTCACGTACCACCCGACCTGCCACTCGCTGCGTGTCGCCAAGGTCGGCGACCGCCCCTACCGCCTCCTGCGCGCCGTCGAAGGCCTGACCCTCGTCGACCTGCCCGACGCCGAGGTCTGCTGCGGTTTCGGCGGCACCTTCGCCATGAAGAACTCCGAGACCTCCACCTCGATGCTCGCGGACAAGGTCACCAACGTGATGTCCACGCGCGCCGAGGTCCTCGTCATGGGCGACTACTCGTGCCTCATGCACGTCGGCGGCGGCCTCTCGCGTCTCAACTCGGGCATCCGCCCGATGCACCTCGCCGAGATCCTGGCATCCACCAAGGATCAGCCCTTCGAGGGCAACATCTCCTTCGCACCCGAAAGCGCACAGGTGATCTGACATGACCGCAACGTTCATCGGAATGCCCTCCGCCCCCGAGTCGCACACCGGCGGATGGCGCACCACCGTCACCATCCCCGAGGACACCCTCCGCTGGGGCCCCACCTTCCCGGAAGGCGCCCACAAGACGCTGGCCAACACCCAGATGCGCCGCAACCTGGGTCACGCCACCCGTACGATCCGTGCCAAGCGCGGACAGCGCGTCGCGGAGATGCCGGACTGGGAGGATCTGCGTAACGCCGCCGAGGCCGTCAAGTTCGAGGTCGAGTCCCGCATGCCCGAGCTCCTCGAAGAGTTCGAAGGCAACGTGACCGCCCGCGGCGGCATCGTCCACTGGGCGCGCGACAAGCACGAGGCCAACCGCATCATCGCAGACATCATCAAGTCCAAGGGCGTTGACGAGGTCGTCAAGGTCAAGTCCATGGCCACCCAGGAGACGAACCTCAACGAGTACCTGAAGGACCAGGGCATTCACGCTCGCGAGACCGACCTCGCCGAGATGATCGTCCAGCTGGCCGACGACATGCCCAGCCACATCGTGGTCCCCGCGATTCACCGCAACCGCTCCGAGGTTCGTGGCATCTTCCTGGATCGCATGGAGGACGCTCCTCGCGACCTCTCCGACGACCCGACCGAGCTGACCGCCGCGGCACGCTCCCACCTGCGTAAGAAGTTCCTGCACGCCAAGGTTGCTGTCTCCGGCACCAACATGGGCGTCGCGGAAACCGGCACGGTCTCCATCTTCGAGTCCGAGGGCAACGGCCGCATGTGCTTGACCCTGCCCGACACGCTCATCACCCTGATGGGCATCGAGAAGCTGGTCCCCCGCTTCCAGGACATCGAGATTTTCTCCCAGCTCCTGCCTCGTTCCGCCACCGGCGAGCGTATGAACCCCTACACCTCCATGTGGACGGGCGTCACCCCCGGCGATGGCCCCCAGGAATTCCACCTCATCCTCATGGACAACGGCCGCACCAAGGTCCTCGCCGACCCGATCGGACGCCAGGCCCTCGCATGCATCCGCTGCGGCTCGTGCATGAACATCTGCCCGGTGTACCAGCACACTTCCGGCCACGCCTACGGCTCCGTCTACCCGGGCCCTATCGGCGCAATCCTGACCCCGCAGCTCACCCAGGGCCTCGACGAGCACGATCCCGTGCACACCCTGCCCTTCGCGTCCTCCCTGTGTGGAGCCTGCGGCGAGGTCTGCCCCGTCAAGATCGACATCCCCACGATCCTTATTCACATGCGTGCGCGCACGGTTGACGTCAAGCGCAACCTTGTGCCGGACGTGTGGGACCTCGCGATGGGCCTGTCTACCCCGGTCATGTCGAACGCGAAGCTGTGGAAGGCCGCGAACGTGCCGACCAAGGCGACACGCCTCTTTGCGAAGAAGGGCGCCATCGGCGCACTGCCCTTCCCGGCCTCGCTGTGGACCCGCGCGCGCGACCTGCCGGTCGCTCCCAAGGAGACCTTCCGCGAGTGGTGGAAGCGCACCCACAAGGATTCCGACGCCAACGCGCCTCGCACCGACGCCCCAGCGACGGGCATCCCGCTCGCGTCCGAGCATGGCATGACCACCAACACGACCCCTAAGGAGGCGTGACATGAGCACCACCACCATGGACGCGAAGACCGCGATCCTGGCTCGCGCACGCGACGCCATCTCTCGTTCTCAGCAGGGCCGTCCGGTGCGCCCGATTCCCCGCGACTACATCCGCTCCACCGAGCACGCGCCCGGTTCCGATGCGGTCATCGAGGAAATGATCGAGACACTCGAGGACTACTCCGCGCAGGTCGTCGTGGTCTCCAAGGAGTCCGAGGTCGCCGACGCGATCTCGACCTTCCTGGCCGACCAGAAGGCCACCTCCGTCGTGGTCCCCACCGGCCTGGACGAAGCCTTCAAGAAGGCCGCCGCCCGCGACGGCCGCACGGTGCGCGAGGATTCCCGCGAGCAGGCGATCCCAACGCTGGAGCTGGACGAGATCGACGCCGTCGTCACGCGTTGCCGCGTCGCGATCTCCCTGTCCGGCACCATCGTCCTCGACGGCGAGCCCGACCAGGGTCGCCGCGCGATCTCACTCGTGCCCGACACCCACGTCGTCGTCCTCAAGGCTTCCGACATCGTTCCCACGGTGCCCCAGGCCGTCGAGATCCTCGGCAAGAACCCGACCCGTCCGATGACCTGGATCGCCGGCGGTTCGGCAACCTCCGACATCGAACTGGTCCGCGTCAACGGCGTGCACGGCCCCCGTTTCCTGCGAGTCGTCATCGTCAAGTGACCTAATCACAACACGGTGCCCGGCTGCCTCACGGCAGCCGGGCACCGTGCGTCTACGGGAGTTATCCACGCACGCAGATGACACTGGGCATATCAGAACCCGAGGCGTCCCAGCATCTTCGGGTCGGACTGCCAGTCCTTCGCGGTGCGCACGTGCAGGTCAAGGTAGACGCGGCGTCCCAGCAGCTCCTCGATGTGCGCGCGGGCCTGGGTGCCGATCTGCTTGAGGCGGCTTCCCTTGCGGCCGATGATGATGGCCTTCTGGGAGTCGCGCTCGACGTAGACGTTCACGTGAATGTCGAGCATGGGCGGGCGGTCGTCGCCCTCGCGACGCGGCCTCTCGATGATCTCCTCGACCTGGACGGCCAGGGAGTGCGGCAGTTCGTCGCGCACACCCTCCAGGGCGGCCTCGCGGATGAACTCGGCGATCAGGGTGTCGCGGGACTCGTCGGTGACGTCACCCTCGGGGTACAGCGGCGGCGACAGGGGCACAGTCTGCGCAAGGACCTCGCGCAGGTGGTCGATGCCCTTGCCTTCCACGGAGGAAACCGGCACGATGGCGGCCCACTCCCCCAGCTTTTCGATGGACAACAGATGCTTCATGACGCGCTCGCGCGGCACGGCGTCACACTTGGTCGCCACAGCGATGATCGGCCGCTTGATGCCGCGCAGTTCGCGTGCGATGAACTGGTCGCCGGGGCCGATGCGCTGGTCGGCGGGCAGGCAGAAGAGCACGACGTCGACCTCGGAGAGGGCCTCGCGCACCATGTCGTTGAGTCGCTTGCCCAGCAGCGTGCGCGGGCGGTGGTATCCGGGAGTGTCCACGAGCACCAGCTGGTAGTTGTCCCCGTGCACGATGCCGCGAATGTTGTGACGCGTCGTCTCGGGACGGCCCGAGGTGATCGCAATCTTGTGCCCGACCAGCGCGTTCGTCAGGGTTGACTTACCGACGTTGGGACGCCCGACGATCGAAACGAAGCCGGCGCGGAAGTCCTCCGGGAAGTCCGGCATCTCGATGGTCGCGGCCGCGTCCTCGCGCAGGGAAGCCAGCGAGGTCATCGCCTCGAAGGCATCGAGGTCGGCGTCCTCCTCGTCCTCCAGGCCCTCGAGGTCCTCGTACTCGTCGTCGTCCTCGTCTTCCTCGGAGTCTTCAAAGTCCTCGTCATCGCCGGGCTGCGCCCCGGCCTCGTCCTCAGTGTCGTCGCTGACGCCGACGTCGATCTGCGCACGAGCGTCGGCTTCCGGATCGGCGGCGTCGGGGGCGACCTCAATGCGAGCGTCGCCGAAGGCGTTGGGGCCGGCCATGAGTTCATCGTCGGAGGGGAATCGCATGTCAGTTGTCCTTGTCGTCGGCGGGGTCGAGATCGGAGGTCAGGAGCTGCGCGTCGGGGTCGAGACGGCAGAGGATCGTGGAGACTTGGCGGCGACGTCCACGCGCCTCTTCCGCCGTCATTATGACGCCGGCGAGGGTGCCGGTCGCACCGGGCAGGGGCACCCGCCCAATCGCCTTGGCGAGCAGGCCGCCGACGGAGTCGACGTCCTCGTCTTCGATCTCGCGGTCGAGGAGCTCGCCCAGCTCGGAGATCGGGTAGCGCGCGGGCACGCGCCACACGCCCGGCTCGACTTCCTCGGGTTCGATGGAGTGGCGGTCGTGTTCGTCGGTCAGCTCGCCGACGACCTCCTCGAGGAGATCCTCGAGCGTGACCAGGCCAGCAACGCCGCCGTACTCATCAATGACGATGGCCATGTGGAAACGTTCTGCCTGCATCTGGCGCAGCATGTCGTCCGCGGGCTTCATTTCGACGGCGAACTCGGCGGGGCGCATCATCTGCTCGGCGCGCATGCCGAGCTGGCCGCCCGTGGCCTCCCAGCGCGACACGAGGTCCTTGAAGTATAGGATGCCGCGGATGTCGTCCACGTCGTCGCCGACGACGGGTACGCGGGAGAAGCCGGAGCGCACGAACAGGCGCAGGGCGGAGGGGGCGGGCGTGTCGGCGTCGATGGTCACCATGTCGGTGCGCGGCACCATGACCTCGCGCACAAGCGTGTGTCCAAGGTCCAGGACGGAGCGGACCATGTCGCGGTCCTCTTCCTCAAAGCTCTCGGGCTCGCCGACCTCATCGACGATCTCGCGCAGGTCGGAGATGAGTTCGGCGCGCACCTGGGCCTCGGTGGGCTCGGGGGCGGGGCGCGAGGAGCGCACGCGGGTCAGGAGGGGGTCAACCAGGTGGCTAAGACGCGCAAGGCGGTCCGCAAACCTGGTGCCCGCCAGGGCGATACCCTCGGGGTTGCGCGCGCCCCACTGGGCGGGCAGGAAGGACACGAAGAGCAGATGCAGGGCCGCGATCACCAACACCGCAATGAGGGCGACCGCCCACCACGGCAGACGGGTATCGACCAGGATAATCGTGCCCATGACCGCGTAGACGACCTGCCAGAAAGTACGGAAGGCGCGCAGCGACAGCAGGGTGCGCTGGCGATGATCGACGAGGCCGTAGAGGACGCGCGCATTCCGGCGCTCTTCCTCGATGAGGTCCTCGACGCCGGCCAGGGTTAGGCGCTGGACGGCCTGCTCGACGCTCTGGGCGACAGACGCGAACACCAGGGCGATGACCGCGAGGACCAGGAGCGCCACGGAGGGCACGTCCAGGATCGACGAGGCCGGGGATGCCTGCAGGGGAAGGATCATCGGGAGGCCAGGAAGGTCAGCAGGAGCTTGCGCTGGAGCGCGAACATGACCTCGCGCTCGGCGTCGGTCGCATGATCGTAGCCCAGGAGGTGCAGCATGCCGTGCGTGGCCAGGAGGAGCATCTCCTCGGCGGCGCTGTGGCCGGACTCGGCGGCCTGGCGGGCGGCGACCTGCGGGCAGATGCAGATATCACCGAGCATGCCGGGGGGCGTGGGGTGATCCGCCGTGCCGGGGCGCAGCTCGTCCATAGGGAAGCTCATGACGTCGGTGGGGCCGGGCAGGTCCAGCCAGCGCACGTGCAGGTCTTCCATCGGCTCGGGCTCGATGAAGATGATGTTGACTTCCGCGTCGGAGCTGACATGCATCTGGTCGAGCACGTAGTCGGCCAGCGCGGAAAACTCGGCTTCGTTGATCTCGTAGTCGGTCTCGTTGATGACCTCGGTCATGACGTGTACTCCCTGCGTGCGGTGTTGTGGCTGCGCGTGCGTGCGCGACGCGCGGCGTTTCGATCGTCAAAGCGCTGGTAGGCATCAATGATCGCGCCGACCAGCTCGTGGCGCACGACGTCGGCGCTGGTCAGGTGGCAGAACTCGATGTCGTCGATGTCGCCGAGGATGTTTTCGACGACGGACAGGCCCGAAGTCTGGCTGCCGGGCAGGTCGATCTGCGAGGCGTCGCCCGTGACGACGACCTTGGAGCCAAAACCTAGGCGGGTGAGGAACATCTTCATCTGGCCGACCGTCGTGTTCTGGGCCTCGTCCAGGATGATGAAGGAGTCGTTGAGGGTGCGTCCGCGCATGTACGCCAGGGGCGCGACCTCGATCGTGCCGGCGGCCATGAGCTTGGGTAGGGCCTCGGGGTCGAGCATGTCACCCAGGGCGTCGTAGAGGGGACGCAGGTAGGGGTCGATCTTGTCGGTGAGGGAGCCGGGCAGGAAGCCGAGGTTCTCCCCCGCCTCGACGGCCGGGCGGGTCAGGACGATGCGGCGGACCTCGCCGGAGAGGAGGCGGCGGACGGCTTGTGCCATCGCCAGATAGGTCTTGCCGGTGCCCGCGGGGCCAATGCCGAAGACGACGGTCGCGCGGTCGATGGCGTCCGTGTAGGCCTTCTGGCCGGGGGTCTTGGGGCGAATCGAACGCCCGCGCGCGGAGAGGATCTCTTCCGTGGGGGCTTCGCCCGAGGTGAGACGTCCGAGCAGACCAACGGCCTGCTCGACAGCGGTGGCGTCCAGGGCGGTGCCGCGCCGGGCCATGCCGATGAGTTCTTCGAGGAGGCCCGCGGCCACGTCGATGTCGGCCTGGGTGCCGGCCAGCGAGATTTCTCGCCCGGTGACGAGGAAACGGACGTGCGGGAAGCCGCGTTCAAGGGCGCGCAGGACCTGGTCTGCGACGCCGAGGACCACGATCGGGTCCATGTCTGCGGGGATGGTGACGCGCCCCGTGGTGTGTGCGAGGGTGGCCGCCGCGAGCGCCGGCGCTGTGTTCTCCGTAGTCATACTGCTTCCATTCTACGCTGGAGCGCCCCTCCACAGGCTTCACGTTGCCCTCTCACGCAGTGACCCCGGACGCATCGGAGCGACGCGGCGGATGGTTCCCGGATGCATGGACACCCTGGGAACACGCACAATGAAGCCATGCCCACCCTTGACGAACTCGTTTCGCACCCGCCACATCTGCCGGTCACGCGCGCCCTGAGCGATATCGCGGCGGCGGCGCGGCCGGGTGGCTGCGCGGTGATCACGGCGCCTCCGGGCACGGGTAAGACGACGCTGCTGCCGCCCGCGGTGGCGGTGGCATTGGCCCAGCACGCCGCTGCGGTGGGGCGTGTTCTCGTCACGCAGCCGCGCAGGGTGGCGGCCCGGGCGGCGGCGCGCCGGATTGCCCGTCTGCTCGGCGAGGAAGTCGGCGGGCAGGTCGGCTATTCGGTGCGCGGGGATTCACGCGTCAGCGAGCGTACGCGCGTGGAGATGGTGACGCCGGGCGTGGCGCTGCGCCGCCTGCAGCGCGACCCGGAGCTGCCCGGGGTGTCGGCGCTGATTATCGATGAGTTTCACGAGCGCGACCTGGACACGGACCTGGCGCTGGCATTCGCGTTGGATGCTCGCTCGGCGCTGCGCGAGGACCTTTTCGTTGCACTTACCTCGGCGACGCTCGAGGCCTCGCGAACGGTTGATTTCCTGCGCGCCTCGACGGGCGAGGAGCCCGCGCTCGTTGATATTCCGGGGGATGTTTTTCCACTGGAGCTGCGCTACGCTCCCCCGCCGCGCGGCGTCGAAGCCGTGGGCGCGATCGGGAACGAGCGCGTGGGCGTACGCCGCGAGTACCTGGCGCACGTGGCGCGCACGGTCGAGGAGACGGTTGCCGCCACCGAGGGCTCGGTCCTCGTGTTCCTACCGGGAGTGGGCGAGATTGAGACAGTCCGAGGCAACCTGCGCCTGGGCGATATTCCGGTCCTGACGCTGCACGGACAGCTGAGCGCCGCCGAGCAGGACCGCGCGCTCTCCCCCGCTTCCGGTCGCCGCGTCATCCTCTCCACGTCCATCGCGGAGTCCTCGCTGACGGTTCCCGGCGTGTCCGTCGTCGTGGATGCGGGGCTCGCACGAGAGCCGCGCTTCGACGCGGGGCGTTCCCTCTCCTCTCTCGTGACCGTTCCAGCGGCCCTCGCCCGCCTCGAGCAGCGTGCGGGACGCGCCGCTCGCACAGGCCCGGGCATCGCCGTGCGCGTCATGGATGCGGTGGACGTGGCCCGCAGGCCCGCGCAGTCCGCGCCGGGCATCGCCACGCAGGACCTGACGGACGCACGCCTCCAGGTTGCCTCGTGGGGCACCCCGGTGGAGGAACTCTCCCTGCTCGACGCTCCACCCGCGGGCACGTGGGAGGCCTCCGGGCAGCGTCTGTCATCCCTGGGTGCCGTCGACGAGGCCGGGGCCGCCACCGCTCTCGGTCGCACGCTGGCGTCGCTTCCGTTGGACCCGCCCTTGGGCAGGGCTCTCCTGGCGTCGAGCGCGATCCTGGGGGCGTCGAAGGCGGCGCGTTTCGTTGCCCTCCTGTCGGAGGACCTGCGCGTTCCGGGGGCCGACCTGGGTGCGCTGGAGCGTCGGCTGGGTCGCGGTGGCGCCAGCGATGCGGGAGGCACGCACGCGCAGGCGGCGCGGGTGAAGGAGACGCGGGCGCGCTTGGAGCGCCTGGCTCAGCGTCTGCCGGCTTCCGCGCCGGACGACGCCCTCGCGTCCGTTATGGCTACGCACCAGCAGGCAGGCTCACGCACGCGCGAGGACGAGCTGGCTCTGACGTGCGCGCTGGCCTACCCGGAGTGGATCGCGCGGCGCCGCCCGGAGTCCGCGGCCTACATTTTGGCGGGCGGCGTGGGCGCCGAGCTGCCGCAGGGCTCTCCCCTTGAGGGGCAGGAGTGGCTGACCGTGGCCTCGATCGACCGGGCACCGGCCTCGCGCCACGCGCGTATTCTCGCGGCGGTGCCGCTGTCGGAGGAGGACGCCCTGGCGGCGGGCGCGGCACTGCTGGAAACCCGCACGCAGGCCACCATCGACAAGGGCGCCTTGCGTGCGACCCGCACGCGCGCCCTGGGAGCAATCCCCCTGAAGAGCACCCCGGCCTCGTCCCTGAGCGAAGACGAGGCGGTCGCGCTGGTAGCGGAGCACCTGGCCGCGCGCGGGCTGGGCGATCTGGGCTGGGGGAAGGAGGCCTCGTCCCTGCGCGAGCGCATGCGGGTGCTCCACGAGGTGCTCGGCGATCCGTGGCCGGACGTGTCGGATGAGGCCCTCGCGGGCAACGCCCACGAGTGGCTCCTCCCCTGGGCAAAGCGCCTCGCACAGGGTGGTTCCTTGAGTAACGTGTCGATGCTCGACGCGCTGCGCTCGATGCTGCCGTGGCCTGACGCTGCACGTCTCGACGAACTGGCGCCAGAAAAGATGCCGATTCCTTCCGGAGGGACGCGCCCCATCGACTGGAGCGGCGCACACCCGGTGCTGACACTGCGCGTCCAGCAGGCATTCGGGTGGACGGACACGCCCCGACTGGTGGACGGGCGCGTTCCCCTGGTGCTGCATCTGACGGATCCGGCGGGTCGCCCCGCTGCTGTTACCTCTGACCTGACGTCGTTTTGGGCGGGGCCGTATCGGGACGTGCGCGCCCAGCTACGCGGGCGCTATCCGAAGCATCCGTGGCCCGAGGACCCGCTGCACGCGGAGCCCACGAACCGCGCCAAGCGCCGGGGGTAGCCGGCGGCTCCCCCTGCGCCGGGCAATCAATCGTCCAGCTTGCCGACGATCCCCCGCCCGTCGGGCAGGTTCTTGGATGGCATCTGGTAGGCGTCGAGGTCCGTCATAGCGGGGCGCTCAAGGCCCAGTTCGCGCAGCTGCGCGTAGGTCGACATGCGCACGGGACCCAGCTCGGCGACGGGCTGGCCTTCCTCTGTGAGCGTGACGACTTCACCGGATGAGGCGCGCGCCAGGGCGGCCCCCACATCCTCTTTGAAATCACCAATTTCTAGAGCCCTCATACCCCTAATCTAAGCATGCCGAAGGGGGTTTGAACGAACGGCGCGATCACTATGTGAGCCTTCGTTCCTTTACACCGGCCAAACGAGCGTCATATGGCCGTTTCGACGTGATAATGCGCACCCGATGATTGACCACCTGTTGGAATAGATCCAGGCACGGCGCGTTGAGATAGGCAACCCTCTACTACCCAAGGAGAAACATGTCCACGAACGCAATCGAGAACGTCGACCTGCTGGTTGTCGGCGGCGGCAAGGCCGGAAAGTCCCTCGCGATGGAGCGCGCGAAGGCGGGCTGGAAGGTCGCCATGGTGGAGCGCCAGTTCGTCGGCGGCACCTGCATTAACGTCGCCTGCATCCCCACGAAGTCGCTGGTCAACTCGGCTCGTCGCCTGAGCGATGCCCGCTCGGACGAGGCGTTCGGCGTGGTCGGCACCGAGGGCGCGCGCGTGGACCTGGCCAAGCTTCGCGCTCACAAGGAGGGCATCGTTGGCGCCATGGTCGGCGCGCACGAGAAGATGTTCGCCGCCCCCGGCCTGGACTTCATTCGCGGCGAGGCTCGCTTCACGGGCGAGCGCACAGTCACCATCGCCCTGGAGGACGGCGGCGAGCGCACGATTCGTGGCGAGCGCGTCCTCATCAACCTGGGTTCGCGTCCGGCGCGTCCCGCGATCCCCGGCCTGTGGGAGTCGGGCGCGTGGACGAACGAAGAGATCCTGCGCCTCGAGGAGCTCCCCTCCTCCCTGGCGATCATCGGCGCCGGTTACATCGGCGTGGAGTTCGCGTCGATGATGGCGACATTCGGCGTGGACGTCACGCTCATCTCCTCGGGTGATCACGTGCTGCCTCGCGAGGACGAGGACGCCGCCCGCGTCGTCGAGGCTGGCCTGGAGGCCGCCGGCGTGCGCATCGTTCCCGGCCGCGCTGAGTCCGCCTCGCGCGAGGGCAACACGACCACCCTGACGCTCTCCGATGGCTCCACGGTGTCCGCCGAGGCAGTCCTCGTGGCCGTGGGCCGCGTTCCCAACACGGACGGCATCGGCCTGGACGAGGCCGGGGTTGAGCTGACCGATCGCGGTTTCGTCGCGGTGGATGAGCACCTGCGCACCTCTGCTGAGGGCGTGTGGGCGGCCGGCGACTGCGCGGGCACCCCCATGTTCACGCACGCGTCCTGGTCCGACTTCCGCATCATCCGCGCGCAGCTGACCGGCGCGTCCCTGGACGAGGCGACCACCACTACGAAGGGCCGCACGATCCCCTACGCCGTGTTCGCCACCCCCGAGCTGGCGCGCATCGGCCTGTCCGAGGGTGAGGCCCGCGAGGCCGGCCTGGACGTGCGTATCGCCAAGGTTCCCACGGCCGCGATTCCGCGCGCCAAGACGATGCGCTACTCGGGCGAGGGCTTCTGGAAGGCCGTCGTGGATGCGAACACGCACCAGATCCTGGGCGCCACGCTGATCGGCCCGAACGTCTCCGAGGTCATCACGGCCGTGCACGTCGCCATGGCCGGCGGCCTGACCTACGAGCAGCTGCGCTTCCTGCCGATCGCTCACCCGACCATGGGCGAGGGCCTGCAGGTCCTCTTCGACTCACTGGGCTGAGCGCCCATCGCGCCCCTGGGCACCAGTGGGGGCGCGCCCGGATCCCTCCCGGGACGCGTGAGGGAACAACGGGGCGGGTCCGAACAATAGGTTCGGACCCGCCCCTGTTTGTCTTCAGTTGAGCATCGCCTCAGGCACGATCGGCGTCGGCGCGCTCAGCGCGGGGTTTGAGGCCGGAGCGTCCCAGCCCCGGCCTCGTCCCCTTGTGGCTCAGCCGAGCCACGCGCCGGAGGGCGCGAAGTGGTAGCGCGTGCCGTCGATGGAGACCCAGCCGGTCACCATCTTGCCCGAGGCGTCAAGGTAGTACCAGGTGCCGCCGTCGTTGACCCAGCCGATCGCCATCGCACCGTTGCCAGTCAGGTAGTACCACTTACCGTTCACGGCGGTCCAGCCGGTGGCCATGGAGCCGTTGCCGTTCAGGTAGTACCAGGAACCGTTGACCTGGACCCAGCCGGTGGCCATCGCGCCCGAGGCGTTCAGGTAGTACCAGGTGCCACCCACGTTGGTCCAGCCGGTGGCCATCGCACCGGTCTTGGGGTCGAGGTAGTACCAGGCGCCGCCGACCTTGGTCCAGCCCTTGGCCATGCGGCCGGACGGGTTCATCCAGTGCCACGCCGAGTCGAAGCTGACCCAGCCGGTCGCCATCACGGAGTCGTCGTTGAAGTAGTAGGTTTCCCCGTCGATCACGATGGACTTGTTGCGGGCGCAGGAGCTGTTGCCGTAGCAGTACTTCCAGCCGCCATCGCTGTTGACCCAGGCACCGCCTTCGTGCACGGACTCATCCACGTGGAAGTAGATGGTGTCCTTCACGTCGTCGTCGGCGCGCGCGTCCTTGTTGCGGCCCTCAGCGCTGACGGTCACCTCGACGTGCGGGGCGTCGGTCATCAGGTCCGCGGCCGTGTAGGGTCCGGCGACGAGCGTGACCTCGTTATTCTCGAAGGCACCGGTTCCGGTGGCGCTCACCGCTTCCTTGTCTCCGACCTTCAGGGAGGCGTTGGTGACGGGGCCGGCGACCGTGGCGCGCACGTAGACGGTACCCGACAGGTTGGCGTCGGCCAGCGGACGCCAGTCGGTGGCGCCGTCGCGGGAGTATTCAACGGGGCCGAGGACCGGCTGCGGCTGGTCCTTGAGGACGGCAGCCAGGGCGTTGACGAGGCCAGCGCCGCGGTATTCCTTGCCGTCCGTCGGCTCGGCGAGGCGGTCGTAGGTGTAGGCGGCCTGCTTCTTGAGCAGGTCGATCGTCTGATCGGCGGTGTAGTCCGGGTGGATCTGCTTGATCAGCGCGGCCACACCAGCTGCGTGCGGGGAGGCCATCGAGGTGCCGGACAGATAGCCGAAGGGCGGGTTCTTCTTCCAGGTGGGCACCGTCGACCAGATGCGCGAGCCGGGGGCTGCCACGTCGACGGAGTTCTTACCGTAGTTGGAGAAGCCGGAGCGTTCGAGCTTAGCGGTCGCGGGGTCCGTGCCGGTGGGCAGGGCCAGGGCGGACACGGACACGACGGAGTCGTTGAGCATCGCGGGCACGTCGATGCCGCCCTCGACGTTGCGCTCTGCGGCGGCGCCCTCGACATCGTTGGGCGAAGCCTTGTCGATCGTCGGGTTGTCGTGGTCGTCGTTGTCGTTGCCTTCGGCGGCGATGCTGACGACGCCGAGGTCCTTCGCGTAACGGATCGCGCGCGAGGCGGCCTCAAGACCCGCGGCCTGCGAGCCCTCGTTGGGCATCCAGAAGGCGTAGGGGTCCATGTAGTAGCTGGAGTTTGTCACGTCGATGTCGTGCTCGGCGGCCCAGTCGAAGCCGCAGGCCACGTACTCGGGGTAGAAGGAGCCGGCCTCGTTCGACACCTTGATGGCGACGATCGTCGCGTCGGGGGCGACGCCGTCCACGCCGTAGGCGTTGTGCGCGGCTGCGATCGTGCCCGCGACGTGCGTACCGTGGTAGTGGTCATCCTTCCAGGCGGCGGGGTCCGTGTTGGGGATGCCGTTGACCTGGCAGCCCACGGAACGATCGGCGTCCAGGTGCTCCTTCAGGTCCTTGTGATCGGGGTCGATGCCGGTGTCCATGACGCCGACGGTGACCTTCTCGCGGGGGACGTCGACCTGCTGCGCGTCGATCGCGCCGATGGCGGCCAGACCCCAGGCGTTGGCGTCGCCCTCGTCGGGAACGAAGTCGTTGAGCTGGGAGTCGGCGGCCAGGCCGGTCGGGTGCGTGCCCGCGGCATCGGCGACAGCATTGGCTTCAGCGGTGGTGGTCTGCGGCTGGTCGGTACGCACCTCGGCGCCGGTGACCGTCTTGTAACGGGTGGGGCCAATCGAGTGGTAGGAGATGCCGGCGTCGACGAGGCTCTTGCCGAGCGTCGGGGCGAAGGAGGCCTTCACCGACTGGACGAAGAAGGTGTTGAATTCGGGGTACTGGGCCAGAACCACACCGTTCTCCGAGGCCTTGGACACGGCCGCATTGAAGTCGTAGCGAGTTGCGTCGGCCGGCAGGTTGACCGCGTAGTTCATCACCTCGTCGCGGGCGCGGGCATCGGAGGTGATCCCCGGGACGCCGGCCGCGTGTGCGGGAGCGCCGAGCGCAGTCATCGTCAGGCCGGCCGCGAGGGCGGCTCCTCCCGCGATGAGGGTCTTCCATGAGCGTTGGTGCATCATTGTTCCTCGTTTCTGTACGGATGGGGGCGCGTCTCCGGGGCTTTCCGGATGGCACGCCATTGCTCCATCGTCTCAAGGTTTGTCGCTAACCTCCTAGAGGGTTTCACAATTTAAGAATTCTTGACCTTTTGGTGAAGAAATGGAGAGGTTGAGAACTTACTGAGGACCAACTCCTCCCCCACACCCCTCTCCGCACATCATCCGTCGGCCAACCGGAATCAACCCACCAATCAATTAGACAGTTTGAAGAGTTGAAAAGTACCTAGCGATTAAATTGATTGTCTTAACAATGGATTACCGCTATTTACCTTGTATTGTTCAATATGTCAGATAACTTAACAGTTACGCATGACCTATCGCGACAGTCGTGTTACGGTTGGAGACATCAGTCACACGCGAGTGATCGGAGGCACCGTTGCCAGCATCCGTCTACGTTCGCTTTGACGCGCCCGAGGGAGTGCCAGCCAAAGTAACACGGCCACAAACCGCTCTACCACACAGAGAACACGCCACAAAGAAACGATCAGCAAAACACAGACCACCCTAAATCTAACGAATCCCTAGTTGACAAACTAACATCAACACACAAACCAATACCGTCAGCAAAACTATCAAGCAACCAAATCAGGAGAAAGAACATGCCTAACTACACAAATTTCATCAAAACAATCACCACAGCATACGCAAAAGAGAACGACATAAAGGACGAATCTAACGCCTTCGAAAAGATGACTACCGATTTAATCCTCAAGAACTACAATTTATCCCCTGACGACCTTGACGACGGAAACGTGGACGGACGTCTTGACGGAGGAATTGACGGATTCTACATCTTCGTCAACGACCGATACATAAAGAACGACGAAGACTTCGAACCTGAAACGATCCAAAAATATCCAAAAATTGAACTTTATCTAATTCAAAACAAATTCACCAATCATTTCGATGAAACACCAATCCTTAAACTGCACAACACAACAGAACGACTACTTGATGAGCAAGACGAATTAGGAGGCGTTGCTGAACACATAATAGAAAAGTGCAACCTGTTTCATGCAGTATGGAATCAACTACTGACAAAAATGCCAACTGTTTCACTTTCACTAATCTACGTAGCAAACGCGGGCAATAAAACGCATTATCCCTCCGTCATACGGCTTGCGGAAAACAAACAGAAACACCTTCAAGAGAGATATCAAAACTCATTCAAGATTAACATTCAGCTCATCGACTCACTCGACATCTACAAACTTCACCAGTCAAGAACAAGCTACTCCAAAGAACTCGTATTCGAAGATGTCATATCCACAGACTCGGCATACGTCATCACAACCACACTGGAGGAGTATTTCAAATTCATAACCGAAGCCCCAGAGCAAAATTCCCCCAATGATGATCGAACGGTCATTTCCGACCACTTATTTGATGACAACGTACGCCACTACCAAGGCGAAGTGACCGTTAACAAAGAAATTAGCGAGACACTCAGAGACAACAATTCCGGCGAATTCTGGTGGCTCAACAACGGAATCACGATCATCTGCACCGATGCCCGAATAAAAAGCAAGAAGATCCATCTTGAGGACATACAAATTGTCAACGGGCTACAGACATCATACTGCATCTTCAATACCAGGATCGCATACCCAACTGAAGTCGACTACTCAAATCGCAGCATCCTAATCCGAATCATAGAAACCGAGGACACATCCGTTGCAGACAGAATAATCAAAGCCACAAATAGCCAAAACCCGATGAATTCATGGTCTTTACATGCCACTGACCCAATTCAAAGACTAATTGAAGAGCGCTTCAAGCAAGAGGATCTATACTACGACCGGAGAAAGGGCTACCATAAGAATAACAAGAAGCCCATCTCGAAGATTGTAAGCATTAACTATGTCGGACAATGCATGATTGCAATGGGCCTCTCACAGCCCGACACCGCTCGTGCACGCCCGGGCACTTTCCTCAAAGTGCAGGAGCAGTATAATCAGGTTTTCAACGACAACCTAGACCTCGATCTATTCTATACAGTAACTGCACTGCAGAAGCAGGTAGAGGCAGCAATTCGAGCAAATGCAGATTTTAAGCCTTACTATACTAACATTCGCTTTCATGTTTCCGCCTACATTTGCGCATACTTTAAGAAATGTCCACTAACGGATCCCGCATCACTTATCCCACTAATGCCTAGAATGTCTTCAATTAGCGAAGAGCTTATGACTTCCGCTATCGATAAGACCATTTTACTTCTCACCGAACGGAGTAACGATTCGGGACTAGACCTTGCAAGAGTCGCAAAATCCAAAGAATATCGAGAGGATGTTATCAACGCAGCAATCCAGGAAGGGCGGTCTGAAAGAAGGACACTTTAACATAGTTCGAATTTCGCTCAAGGCAATTCACCCTGGTGTCAAAATACGAGCCTTCGCAAGAGCGACTCAACCCTAGGCCATCCACCCCTTTAACAATCCCCTAATGGTAGTACGGCTTCACCTCACTGCCATTAGGGGATTCACCATTGAACCCAACTGGACAAACCTTTCGCATTGTATCGACTACTTTTAGCAAACGAGATCATCTCAGAGTCTAAAGATTGGTATGTTTCTACAGATTTGAGAGTATCGATGTTGCACAGCTGGTTCGATACATTGGTGTAGGCCATGCAGACTTCTCATCAGATAATTTGATGACAGGCAGATTTTGCCTTTGCACATATCTTACCCATCAGGACACCAATAGTTTTATCGGAACCATGCTTCAGATGGGCACATGCACCAGACTCGAATTTGGTGCTCCACATTTTGATCCGTACGCTCGTTTTTCCCGTAGATGTTTCCTTAAGCTCCACCTGTGTTCATCTGCGGTTATTCCAAGAGCACCTACGAGCGCAAACCAGCACACCTCTTCGACGGATGCCGCCTGTCCTCGCCCCGCCACCAGGGCATCCACGCCGCGTAGCCGTCCGCGGGCGATGTGGGAGAGTCGGGCTCGAAGCCCAACTCCTCCGGCGTCTCCGGGATGCGATCCACCAGGAAGTACTTGTCCCTATCGTCGCAGTACTCGCGCACGATCGTGCGGAACTCCGCCAGCTCGCAATACAGGACCCCCGTGATCGGATTCCTCATAAACACCACGATCTTGTACAGCCAGTAAGCAAAGAGCGCGACGTTCGCCGCGAGCGCGAGCACCGCACACGCAACGTTCGCGCGCGGGTCCATCATCGCGAAGTTGAAGATGTCGGAGGGCGGCACCAAGACCTCGGGCAGGAGGGTGTTCATAGAAATCCAGAAGACCAGCGTGAAACAGCGGAACCAGATCCACTGCCCCTTCGCCAACGTGAACGCGAGGATCGTGCAGGCGAGCAGCAGGGCGAGCGTGCAGTACCACGTGTAGTCGGCCGGGGCATGGTACTCGGGTGTGGCGCTGTTGGCCTCATGCACGATCCCAGCGCTCATGAAGGTTGGGCGAGGCGCGTGGATCCAGTACCGGGCGTACACCCTCACGCTGTGGTCGGCCGTCGTGCTCACGTTCCCGCATTTCATGCAGGATTCGATGTTGCCCACCGCAGCGCCCACAACCCCTGGGCGATGTTCATCCTCTCGGCGGCCGCCCTGGTGACGAACGTGTGGGTGTTCGCGGCGCACGTGCGCACGATCGTCTCCAAGCGGCGTAACCCGCTCACGCAGGAGGTCCACGCCGACGAGGCCACCTACGCCTCGTGGGTCCGCGACCTCGCCTCCGATGAGGACAAGAACTCATCGCCGCGCGCCTGGGCACGACGCCCGAGAAGGCGGGCTTTACATCGACGGGCATGGGGTAACAGAGCGGCACTGTTGCACGGCTGTCCTCCGATCGCCCCCCTGTGCAGGTCGGAGGGCAGCCACATTCGTTGAAGGCATTCTCGCGCCAGGAGGCTGCGAGAAAGGGACTATCGAAGTTCCTCTAGAAATTGCGGACGTGCCTTCATCGCATGAATGAGGAGTTCACCGCCACTGTCAAAAATCAAGACGACCATTTCCAGAACGCGTCCAGATTGATCAATACCCACCACGAGCCACCGCCTGGGGTCATCCTCATCATCGAGGGGTCGAGAGTTCAGGGCATGCTCATAGGCATACAGGACGGACTCATCGGTGAGCCGGTCGCGCCCAAAATGCTTGCGCGCACTGGCGTGCAGTCTAGGCGACATGGGTCCACTCGCGCACCGCTGCACGTATCGCGTCGGAACGGCTATCGATCCCCTCAGAGGCAGCACGTTCCATCAGCGCGCTGAGCGTCTGCTCGTCCAAACGCACCGTGACGGCCACTCCCGGTCCCTTCCCGACGGAAGGACGGCCCGGACGCGGGGGCGCCAGCTTGGTCAGGTCATAGCCGCGCTCAGCCTCATCAGCCCACGCTTGAATCTGCTCATCACTGACGGGCTTTCCATGAAGAAGACGCTCACTCATACTGAATATCGTATACGAAATTCTCGCCCCGCACTATTAATTCTTCATAATGGCGATCCAACAAGGAAAACACCCTCCCCACACACACGAGGAGCCGCGCACGAGACATCGTGCGCGGCCCCTGAGCCCTCAACCGGGAAGGAACCCCGGCCTCGTAATGCTTACTCCTGGAGGCGGCCCTCGTCATCGAACACGTAGCGCGTGCCGTCGATCCAGCGCGCCCCGGTCACCATCGCCCCGGAGGAGGAGAGGTAGAACCAGGAGCCGCCGTCCTTCACCCAGCCGGTGCTCATCGCGCCGGAGGTGGCGAAGTGGTACCAGGAGGATCCGATGCGCGCCCAGCCCGTGGTCATCGCGCCGGAGTCGGACAGGTAGTACCAGGTGGAGCCCTCACGCATCCAGCCGGCGTGCATCGCGCCCGAGGAGCCCAGGTAGTACCAGGTGTCGCGCACCTTGGTCCATCCGCTGGCCATCTCGCCGCTGATGGGATCCAGGTAGTACCAGGTTCCACGCACCTGCACCCAGCCTGCGGCCTGGCCGCCGGAGGGTCCGTAGTAGAACCAGCGGCCGCCCTCGCTGACCCAGCCGGTCACCATGTACCCGCGGGCATCGAAGCGATAGATCGCCCCGTCGATGCGCAGCTGCGTCGAGGTCGGGTAGGTGCCGTCTTCGTAGCGCCACCACCAGCCGAAGGCGCCGGAGACCCAGCGGCCCGAGCGGGCCTCGTCGGGACCGACCTGGTCGGGGCTGACCGTGAAGGGAACCTGGAGCGTTGCGTCGTCGTCGGCGCGGGCGTCATTGTTGCGGCCCATGGCCTCGACCGTGACCGTCGCGGCGCCCGCGAAGCGTCCCGTGCCGTTCGGATGGGACACGTCCACGCCGTCGGCCTGCAGCGTCACCGAGTTGCCCTCGAAGGCGCCGTTACCCACACCGGTCGCGACCTCGTGCTCACCGACGAGGAGACGCGCAGAGGTCACCGGACCGGTCACCGTCACACGGATGGAGACACGTCCGGCGACGCTCTCCCCCGCCAGGGGCTGCCAGGTGGTGCCATCCGTCGAGTACTCGACGCGGCCGATGACGGGCTTCGCCTGGTCCTTGAGGACAGCATCCAAGGCGTTGGGCAGGCCCGCGCCCCGGTACTCGCGGCCCTCAACGGGCTTGAGGCGATCCCAGTTCGACGGATCCCCCGCCTGCTTCTTGGCCAGGGCGATGATCTGCTCGGCGTTCATCTCCGGGTGGACCTGGCGCAGCGTCGCGATGACGGCGGCTGCCAGAGGCGATGCCTGCGAGGTGCCGTACAGGTTGCCGTAGGCCTTGCCGTACCAGCTCGTCAGAGGCGCGTAGATCTTCGCGCCGGGGGCGGCGAAGTCTATGCTGTTCGCACCCCAGTTCGACCAAGAGGCCGGCTCGAGCACGCCGGTTGCGGGGTCGGCGCCCTCGGGCAGCTGCAGGGCGGACACGGAGAGCGTGCCGCGCAGCTTCGGTGGCATGTAGACGGCGCCCGTCACGTCACGCTCGTGTGCACCCCAGGTGTCGCCGGGAGCCGAGTTGTCGGTCGTGGGCAGGTTGTCCAGGTCGGTCGAGAAGTTACCCGCGGCCACGACGTTGATGACGTCCTTCGAGGTCGCGTAGTCGACCGCGCGCTGCACGGCCTCCTGGCCCGCGGCCTGCTCGGGGTCGTTGGGGAGCCAGTACTTCCACGGGTCCACGTAGTACGAACCATTGGTGACCGAGATGCCGTGCTCGGCGGCCCACACGAAGCCGCACACGATGTACTCGGGGTAGAAGAATCCGCCGTTACGCGAGGCCACGTTGATCGCGGCGATGCGCAGCGTCGGGTTCACCCCGTCCACGCCTACACCGTCGTGCTTCGCGGCGATCGAGCCGGCCACGTGCGTGCCGTGGGTCGCGTCATCCCAGCGCCACGCGGCGGGGTCACGGTTAGGGATGCCGTTGACCGAGCAGGACACGGACTTGTCGTGGTCGACCTGTCCGACCAGGTCCGGCACGGTGTCATCGACGGACTGGTCCATGATGCCCACCGTGACGGGCGCGCGCATGACGTCCACACCCTGCGCCTCGAGAGCGCGCAGGGCCTGGAGGTGCCATCCGTTGCCGGTCTGCGGGTCCGGAGTGAGGGCAGCATCCTGATCGCCCTGGTCGCCCTGCGCTCCTTGGGATCGGGGTGCGGCCGCAATCGCCGCGTCCGCCGCGACTCGGGTTTCGTAGGAGATGGGGACCACGGCCTCGTTACCACCGACGGGCGCCTGGCGAGTCGGGCCGATCGAGTCGTAGCTGATGCCCTCCTTCACGAGCGCCGCGCCCAGGTCGGGCGAGAAGGTGGGCGACGCGGACTGCACGAAGAACGTGCCGAACGCCGGGTACTGGGCCAGGACGAGCCCACCGTGGAACGAGGCCTGGGCCGCCGCACGCTGGAAGGTGGCGTTATCGGTGCCCTTGGGCAGGTTGACCGCGTAGTTGGCGGGCAGCTGGTCGTTACTGCGCGCGGGGGCGGTGATGCCGGCCGTGGCGGGGCCAGCCGGCGCGGGCGCGTCGGTGTCGGGCGCAGGGGCCGGGGTGACAGCGGAGTTCGGGTCGCGCGAGACGGTGAAGACGGCCTCGCGGCCCGTGTCGTCGTCGGCCTGGCGATCGAAGTTGATGCCGGTGGCGCTGACCTGGACGCGAGCGGTCACGGAGTCCGTGCCCTCGGGCAGCAGGGCGCTGAGGTCCACGTTTTCGATCGAGACTCCCAGGGCGTCGTCGAAGTACTTGCCCGAGCCGTCGCGGTCGACGGCGGCCAGGCCGGCGACATCCATGTGCAGGTGACTGATCGGGGCGATGGCCTCGGCGTAGAAGGTGACGGGGCCGGCCGGCAGGGTCGCTCCGTGCACGTCCTTCCATTCACCCTTGCCGACTCGGTACTGCAGGGTCTGGACAGTCGGCTGGGGCTGGTCACGGCGCATGGTGGTCAGCGCGTTGATGAAGCCGTAGCCGCGGAATTCCTTACCGTCCTCGGGCGCTTCCAGACGCGTGTATTCCATGGCGGCCTGCTTGCGCATGAGGTCGGTGATCTGCTTGCCCTGGAATCCCGGGTGGATCGACTTAATGAGCGCGGCAATGCCCGTGATGTGGGGCGTGGCCATGGAGGTGCCGCTGGTCTTGGCGTAGCCGGAGGAGAAAATCGCCGTGGGTACGGTCGAGTAGATGTCCTGCCCCGGAGCAGTAAAGTCGACGCTCTTGCCGTAGTTGGAGAAGTCGGCGCGCTTGAGGTTCGCCCATTCGGGCTTGGTCTCGACGTTGGTGCGCGTGGCGGCGCTGACCTGGCTGACGCCCTCGACCATGGCGGGGACCTTCACGCCGTTCTTCACGGGGCGGTCCTTGATCGGGGCGTCAAGGTCGGTCGGCGACCCGCTGTCGGTCGTGACGTTGTCGTTGTCCATGCCGTCGTTGCCCGCCGAGGCGATGACGGCGAGCCCACGACCCTGCGCGTAGGCGATGGCGCGGGTCGCGGCCTCGAGGCCCGCGGCCTGCTCGGGATCGCTCGGGCTCCAGTAGACCCACGGGTCCATCGAGTAAGAGTTGTTGACGATGTCAACACCGTGGCTGGCGGCCCACATGAAGCCGCAGGTCACGTACTCGGGGTACATGAGCTGCTCGTCGTTGGAGGCTTTGATGGACACGAGGGTCGCGGTCGGTGCGATGCCATCGATGCCGATGCCGTTGTGATTCGCCGCGATGATGCCCGCGACATGCGTGCCGTGGAAGTAGTCGTCACGCCAAGACCCGTAGGCCTGAGAGGGGATGCCGTTGTGCCCACAGGAGACGGAACGGGAGGTGTCGACGCGCCCCACGAGGTCGGGGTGCGTGTCGTCGATGCCGGTGTCGATGACGCCGACGGTGACGGGCGCGTGCGCAATCGGCACGGCCGCCGCGTCGGTGGCGCTCATCGCCTGGGCACCCCAGTTGACGACCTCCTCGGGCTTATCGGCCTCGGTCGCGTTCTGGCCGCGCAGGGAGGACGGGCCACCCGACTGGGCTCCGGACTGAGCCGGGCTCGCCTCGCCGGACTGCGGGCCGGGCTGCGGGTCCGGGGCGGCCTGGCGCTCCCCTTCGGGCACGGCGGCCACGCGCGTCGGGCCCACCGAGTGCACGGAAATTCCGGCCTTCGCCAGGGCTGCGGCCAGGTCCGGGGCGAACGAGGCCGACTCGCTCTGCGCAAAGAACGTCCCCAGCTCCGGGTAGGAGGCCAGCGTGACGCCCCCGGCGGAAGCGACCAGGGAGGTCGCGCGCGCCAGGTCCTCGGCGCTCGAGTGCCCACTGAGGTTGATTGCGTAGTTCATCAGGCCCGCGCTGGTGCGGGCGGGCGCGACGAGGCCGGTGTGGTCGTCAGCCCGGGTGGGTGGGGCGGTCGCTGTGGCCACGCCCATGGACAGGGCGAGGGCCGCGACGAGCCCGATGCGTGCAACATTGCGGCGCATGGTTCCTCGACTTTCAGTTGTGAGTCTGGCGAGTACGACAATGTACTCATCAGAAGTATCATGCTTTAGTTTGTCACTCGCCACAATATAGACCAACTTAAATCCGCCATCACCTCAACAAAGGCGACGCTTTCGGGTAACCACTCCCCACGAGCGCACGCGAGGCCTCCTGACAGCGCGGCGGGGCCACACACCGTCAGGTGCATGGCCCCGCCGTGGCGACGTCGCTCAGCCTAGTGCCGCAGGCGCCCGTCCGGTCCGAAGGTGTAGGTCGTCCCGTCTACCTGCTGGGTGCCGGTGACCATCGCCCCCGAGGAACCCAGGTAGTACCAGGAATCTCCCTCATGCAGCCACCCGATCGCCATGCCACCGGAGGGTGTGAGGTAGTACCAGGTGGATCCATCGCGAACCCAGCCGGTAGCCATCGCACCCGAAGCGCTCAGGTAGTACCAGGTGCCATTGACGAACACCCAGCCCGTTGCCATCGCGCCCGTGGCCGGATCCAGGTAGTACCAGATGCCGTTCACGTTGGCCCAGCCCGCAGCCTGCGCTCCCGAATCACCGTAGTAGAACCACTGGCCTGCCTCACGGACCCACCCGGTCACCATGTATCCGCGCGCGTCGAAGCGATAGGTTGCTCCGCCGATCTGAACCGAGGTCGACGCCGGGTAGGTTCCATCCTCGTATCGGTACCACCAGCCGACCGCATCATTGACCCACGCGCCAGCCTTGGCCTCGTCGGCCTGATCCTGACCGCCCGACACCGCGTCGAGGGCGTCGAGGAAGCCGTAACCGCGGTACTCCTTGCCGTCGATGGGAGCGTTGAGACGTCCATAGTTGGCAGCGGCCTGCTTCTTCATCAGGTCGATGACCTGGGCGCCCGTAAGCTCCGGGTGCACCGACTTAATGAGTGCCGCGACGCCCGACACGTGCGGGGTCGCCATGGACGTGCCGTCGGCGACGGCGTAGCCGCTGCGGTAGAAGAGCGTCGTGGCCGTGGAGTAGATCTGGTCGCCCGGGGCGGCAAAGTCGATCGTCTGACCGTAGTTGGAGAACTCAGCGCGGCCCAGGGACAGACCCGGCTTCACGTTGTACGCCTGACCAACCGCGCTCACCTGAGCAACGCCGTCGAGCATGGAGGGAACGCGGATACTGCCCTTCACTGCACGATTCTTCGTCGGCGTGGGGACGTCCGTCGGGGACCCGTTGTCGATCGTCGGGTTATCAATGTCGACGCCCTCGTTACCGGCCGCCGCGATCACAGCCAGGCCCTTGTCCTGCGCATACTTGATCGACCTCGTGGCCGCCTCAAGGCCCGCAGCCTGCTCGGGGTCGGTCGGACTCCAATAGACCCACGGGTCCATCGAGTAGGAGTTATTCACGACGTCCACCCCGTGGCTCGCCGCCCACATGAACGCACAGGTCACGTACTCGGGGTAGATGAGGCGGTTGTCGTTGGTCGCCTGAATGGCGACGATGGTCGACTCAGGGGCGATGCCGTCGATACCAATGTCATTGTGGTTGGCAGCGATAATGCCCGCGACGTGCGTGCCGTGGTAGAACTCATCACGCCACCCGTAGAAGTCCTGCGTGGCAACGCCGTTGACCGAGCACTTCACAGAACGCGACGTATCGACGCGCCCCTCCAGGTCGGGATGCGTATCCTCAACGCCGGAGTCAACGACAGCGACGGTCACGGGGGCGCGCTTGACGTTGACTGCCTCGGCCTCGCGCGCGTGCATGGCGACGGCACCCCAGTTGAAGATCTCCTCGTTCGCTTCAGCGGGGGCAGCGCTCGCGGTCTCGTCGCGCATCGCGTTCAGACCGCCTGCCGCGCCGGACTGCGGGGCCTCGTCCTTCTTGTCGGTGGGCAGCTCGACGCGCTCGTAGTAGAGGACGGGGGCCACGCGGGTCGGGCCGATCGAGTGGATGGAGATACCGGCCTGTCGCAGGGCGGCGGCCAGGTCGGGCGCGAACGAGGGCGTGGCGCTCTGCGCGAAGAAGGTACCGATCTCCGGGTACGAGGCCAGGGCGGCACCGCCGGCTCCTGGGACGAGGGCGAGGGCCCGCTGAAGGTCCTCGGGGTTCGTGCCGGCGAGGTTGATCGCGTAGTTCATCTCGTCGTTGTCAGCGCGGGCTGCGGAGACGAGTCCGGGCTCCTCAGCACGGGCGGAGGGGGCGTTCACCGCGGCCACGCCCATGGACAGGGCGAGAGCGGCGACGATGCCGATGCGTGCGGCAGTGCGGCGCATAGTTCCTCGACTTTCGATTGTCACTGTCAGGATTTTAACTGCATTCACAGCTGCACCCATCATCCTAGAGTTTGTCAGTAACAACAAAACCTAGGCTTACCTAAGTCCGTCCTCCAAGACTCCATCAATTCACCGCATATGAGACGGGGAGCGCCCGTAGGCACTCCCCGTCTCGTCGCTCGTTTTGTTGCAAGCCGACGTTTACTCCAGGCCGGCGTCGAGGGCCAGCAGATGGTCGACTGTCTGCGGACGGATGAACCAGCGCGCCGATCCGTCCTCGACGGCAAGCACACCCGGCTTCGTCAGCATGTTGTAGTTCGAGGCCATCGAGTAGCCGTATGCCCCCACAGCGGGAACGGCCAGCAGGTCGCCACCCGTGATGTCGGCCGGCAGGTCGATATCGCGGATGATGATGTCGCCGCTCTCGCAGTGCTTGCCGACGATGCGGCAGCGCGCCAGAGACGAGGCCTGCGCGGGATCGCGGTTCGCGAGCGTCGCCGTGTAGGCCGCGTCGTAGAGCACCGGGCGGATGTTATCCGACATGCCACCGTCGATCGCCACGTAGCGGCGCACTCCCCCGTCTTCCAGGGAAATGTCCTTGACGACGCCGACGCGGTAGAGCATGACCATCGACGGGCCGGCAATCGAGCGACCCGGCTCGACGGACACGTGCGGGATCGGCAGGCCGTGGTGGGAGCAGCGCTCGCGCACCACGGTGGCCAGGGCGCGGGCGACCTCGACCGGGGAGGTCGGGACCGGATCTTGCCCGGTGTAGGCGATGCCGACGCCGCCGCCCAGGTCGATGGCGGGAACGTCCAGGCCCAGCTCAGCCTTCAGGAGCGCCGCGAAGTCGATGACGATGCGCGCGGCCTCGCCGAAGGCCTCGGTCCCAAAAATCTGGGAACCGATGTGGCTGTGCAGTCCCCGGAAATCCAGGTGCGCCGCATCCTTGATCACGGCCACGACCTCGTACGCCTGACCGGTGGCCAAGGACAGGCCGAACTTCTGATCCTCGTGGGCGGTCGCAATGTACTCGTTGCCGCCCGCGTGGATGCCGGACTTCAGGCGCACCATGACGGGCGCGACGACGCCGAGGTCAGCGGCGATGCGCTCGATCTGGTGGACCTCGTCCATCGAGTCGATGAAGATGCGGTGGATGCCGGCCTCGAGGGCGAGGCGGATCTCCGCGTCCGACTTGTTGTTGCCGTGCAGGCCGATACGGTCGGGGTCCACCCCGGCGCGCAGGGCCAGACTCAGCTCTCCGAGCGAGGCGGTGTCGACACCCAGGCCCTCGGCGGCGACAAGGCGCGCGACGTCGGCACTTAGGAAGGCCTTGCCAGCGTAGAAGGCGTCGCCGCCGTTCATGCTGTATCCGTCCCAGAACTCCTCGGCCATCGCCGAAGCCCACACGCGGGCGCGGCCGCGCAGGGCCTCAACGTCAAGCACGAAGGTGGGCGTGCCGAAGTCGGCGGCGACGCTGGTCAGGTCGACGCCTCCCACGTGCAGCACGCCACCCTCCCGAGAAGCGCTCCACGGCCACAGGTCGGGGCGCTCATCGGGGGTCGGGCAGGTGAGGGGACCGACGCTTGCCGTCTCGCTCACTGAGTCACATCCTCTCGGGGGCACTCACACCGAGGAGGCCGAGGCCGGTGCGCAGCACCTGGGTGACCGCGTCGTTGAGCCAGAGGCGGGCGATGTGGCCGGGCTCAACCGGATCGTCGCCGCGAGGCGTCACGCGGCACTGGCCGTACCAGGCGTGGTAGGTCGCAGCCAGGGACTCGAGGTAGCGGGTGATGCGGTGCGGCTCGCGCAGCTCAGTCGCCTGCGCAACCTGCGCGGGGAACTGGGCGAGGGCTGCCAGCAGGGCCTCGTCGGCCTCGGAGTCGAGGGCGGCCGGGTCGAAGCCAGCATCGCGGGTGACGCCGTGCTCGGCCGCATTGCGGGCGACGTTGCAGGCACGCACGTGCGCGTACTGCACGTAGTAGACCGGGTTGTCATTGGAGTGCTGCGAGAGCAGGTCCAGGTCAATGTCGACCTGCGTGTCCATCGAGACTCGCACGAGGGCGTAACGCGCGGCGTCCACGCCCACGGCATCGACGAGGTCGTCGAGGGTGACGATCGTGCCGGCGCGCTTGGACATGCGCACGGGCTCGCCATCCTTGACGAGGTTGACGAGCTGGCCGATGAGGATCTGCAGGTTCTCGCCCGGCTTGTCACCGAACGCAGCGCACATCGCCATCATGCGGGCGATGTAGCCGTGGTGGTCGGCGCCCAGCAGGTAGATGGCGACATCCGCGCCACGCTCACGCTTGTTGAGGTAGTAGGCGACGTCGCCCGCGAAGTACGCGGCCTGGCCGTCCGACTTGATGAGGACGCGGTCCTTGTCGTCGCCGTAGGTGGTCGTGCGCAGCCACACCGCGCCATCCTTGTCGAAGATCTCGCCGCGCTCGCGCAGGCGCTCGATCGCCGCGGCAACCGCGCCGGAGGTGTGCAGGGACTCCTCGTGGAAGAAGACGTCAAAGTCGGCCCGGAAGGAGTGCAGACGCTCCTTGATCTCCGCGAACATCAGCTCAACGCCGCGAGCGCGGAAGACCTCGATAGCCTCTTCTTCGGGCAGGGTGATCGGGTCGGGCTCGCCGGCCGCGCGCGCGTCAGCGCGGACCTGGTCGGCAATATCGGCGATGTACTGGCCGCCGTAGCCGTCCTCGGGAACCTCCCGGCCCGTGGCGCGGGCGTAGAGAGAGTGCGAGAAGCGGTCGATCTGCGAGCCGTGGTCGTTGAAGTAGTACTCGCGGGTCACGGCGGCGCCGGAGGCGGCCATGAGGCGGGCGAGAGAGTCACCGACGGCTGCCCAGCGGGCGCCGCCCAGGTGCACGGGGCCGGTCGGGTTTGCAGAAACGTACTCGAGGTTGATCGAGCGGCCCGAGAGGGTCTCGTTGCGGCCGTACGCGGCGCCGGCCTCGACGATCGTGCGAGCCAGCTCGCCGGCCGCACCCGCGCCCAGGCGGATGTTGATGAAGCCGGGGCCAGCGACCTCGACGGAGTCGATACCGTCGGCGGCGGCCAGGTCATCGGCGAGGATCTGCGCGAACTCGCGCGGCGCCATGCCGGCCTTCTTACCGAGCTGCATCGCGACGTTGGTCGCCCAGTCGCCGTGCTCGCGCACGCGCGGGCGCTCCACGGTCACGGGGTCGGGGACCAGCGAGGGGTCGATCGAAATGCGACCGGCGGCAGCAGCGTCCAGCAGGGTCGCGCGGATGAGAGTAGCAAGTTCTTCAGGAGTCACCCCTTTAGACTACGGGGTTTTTGCTCCTATCCGCGAACTCTCCCCGGCCTCGTGGATGAAAACCTGGCCACATGCGCGTCCCATTCCCTACCCCTCCCCGCCCCGCGGGCCTCGAGACGAGTACAGTTTCGGGTAACCGAACGTTTATCGTCAGCAGTGAGGAACACCCATGACCACCACGGACACCCAGCAGCGCCGCAAGCTCATCCCCCTCCTCGGCCCCGCCTTCGTCGCGGCCGTCGCCTACGTCGACCCCGGAAACGTCGCCGCCAACATCACGGCGGGCGCGCGCTACGGGTATCTGCTCGTGTGGGTTCTCGTGGCCTCGAACATCTTCGCGATGGTCATCCAGTACCTCTCCGCCAAGCTCGGCCTGGTCACCGGCCAGTCCCTGCCCGCCCTGCTGGGTGCACGCATGCGCAAGCCCGGGCGCATCGCATTCTGGCTTCAGGCCGAGATCGTGGCCGCCGCGACCGACCTGGCCGAAGTCATCGGCGGCGCACTCGCCCTCCACCTCCTCTTTGGGGTTCCGCTCCTGTGGGGCGGCGTCATCGTCGGCATCGTGTCGATGGCCCTGCTTCTTGTTCAGGGCGGTGGGCGCCAGCGCCAGTTCGAGACGATCATCGTCGGCCTGCTGATCATCATCACGCTGGGATTCCTGGCGGGCCTCTTCGTCGCGCCCCCCAGCCCCTCGGGCATGCTCGGCGGGCTCGTTCCTCGCTTCCAGGGCACCGACTCGGTCCTCGTGGCCGCCTCCATGCTGGGCGCGACCGTCATGCCGCACGCGGTCTACCTACACTCCTCCCTCGTCAACGACCACGAGGCCGACGAGCTCGGCCCCTCCACCGGCGACGCCCGCCACTCCTCGGGACACCTCTCGCGCCTACTGCGCGCGACCCGCATCGACATCTACTGGGCGCTGAGCATCGCGGGTCTGGTCAACATCGGCCTGCTGCTCCTGGCCGCCGCGGCACTGGCAGGCCAAAGCGGCACCGACACGATCGAGGGCGCGCACGCCGCGATCTCCTCCACGCTCGGGCCCATCGTCGGCACGGTGTTTGCGGTCGGCCTGCTCGCATCGGGCCTGGCGTCCACGTCGGTGGGCGCCTACGCGGGCTCAGAGATCATGAACGGCCTGCTCCACATCCGCGTGCCCATCATGGCGCGTCGCCTCTTCTCCCTGATCCCGGCGCTCATCATCCTGGGCGCGGGCGCCGAGCCCACGTGGGCGCTCGTCGTCTCACAGGTCGCCCTATCGTTCGGGATCCCCTTCGCGATCATCCCGCTCATGCACCTCACCGCCTCACCCGACGTCATGGGCGACTACACCAACAATCGCCCCCTGCGCGTCACCGGTTTCCTCATCGCGGCCGTCATCGTCGCGCTGAACCTGTTCCTCGTGTACCTCACCCTCACCGGCCAGGGTTAAGAGACGAGGCCGGGGCTGGGCCCCTTGTCGGTTGCCACGGGCCTTTGCTGGGCCGGAGTAGCGGCCGACGGCACTTTTTCCCGCCCCACTAAGCCACCATTGAATCCACTGACACCTCTGCAGGGACCAGATCAGCCCCCATTGAAACCGCGAGCACCTTCGCAAGTCGGAACGCGTCTACATTCAGCTAATTGTCACCCGCAGTGGTGACGGCGGTTTCACTTCGCATTGACTACGAGGCGGCAAAGGTGTCCTCGGTTTCGTGCAGCAAGCACCTCCCCCACTGATACGCCAATGCGGCCACCCACACCCAAAGTCGCATGCAATTCCACGACTGCCTGCACCGACGTATTCTCGAAAACGCTGCAATCTCAAGGATCTACTACCACAGCTTGAAGGACTCACTGGGGAATTGCATGCGATATTGCTGAGCTCCCGCTTGGAGACGGCGGCGAGGACTGCAAGACCCCTCAGAACAGGCAACGCGAAACCTGCTGCGCCTGTGCGGACGATCGTGCCCCGGACGCCCGATGTTACAAACGTCGTCAATTCGGAGCATTTTCAATCGGTCACTACGGGGTCCTGTTACAAACGTCGTCAAACCAAGCCCAAAACAAGCGTTTTCTGGCGAAATACCGTGTGGATTGACGACATTTGTAACAATCACCCAGGGAGACCTACAAAAAGTCGCTCGGATTGACGACGTTTGTAACACGAAACAACTCAGCGGCATGAACTCTCAAACATAAGAGCAGAACATCGTCGCAGAGGGCAGACAAGTTGGGGGTACCGCGCGGTCCGCGGGCCCTGGCGAAGCTTCCATCGGACGCGCCGAGCCACAGGTAAGCCACAAGGGTGGCGAGCAGACGATAGCCCACACGGCAGCTCCAGATCAGGCGGAGCGCACAGCACCGAGACACATCAGGCAACGAACGACAGCAAAAGCTGCCGAAGCGGACGCACAAAGCGGGGCCGGTGGTCATTCACCGGCCCCGCCTCGTATGTATTAGCGCGAGAAGCGCATGTATCAACGCCAGAGGCTATCAGGCGCGCACAGAGCGCTCGTAGTCCTTCATCAGGTCGATGCGGCGCTGGTGGCGCTCGTCGCCGCTGAAGGGGGTCTCCAAGAAAGCGTCGATGAGGGCCAGAGCCTCTTCCTCGCTGTGCTGGCGGGCACCGACGGCCACGACGTTCGCGTCGTTGTGCTCGCGGGCCAGACGCGCGGTCGCATCCGACCACACGAGAGCAGCGCGCACGCCTTCCACGCAGTTGGCGGCCATCTGCTCGCCATTGCCGGAGCCGCCGATGACGATGCCGAGGCTACCCGGCTCGTCGACGACAGCCTGGGCTGCTTCGATGCAGAACGGCGGGTAGTCATCGAGCGCATCGTAGGTGTGGGCGCCGTGGTCGACGACGTCGTGACCAGCCTCGCGCAGGTGCGCAACGACCTTTTCCTTGAGTTCGAAACCGGCGTGATCGGTGCCGATATGAACGCGCATGGGATCCTCCTGAAGAGTTCTCAAACAAGCAACGCCCACTAGTATGGCACACATCACCGTCCCGCGTCGTTGTATAAAACCCTGCTAAACTGACCGAGCTGCCCCGATAGCTCAGCGGATAGAGCGCTTGCCTCCGGTGCAAGAGGTCGCAGGTTCGAGTCCTGTTCGGGGTGCCACTCATATCCACACCGCTCACAATGCCCGCGTCCAACCCAGCGGAAACCCGCGAGCGAACATGCCCCGGCCTCGTCGATGAGGCCACTCCCACCTCCCGGAACACTCCGCACCCGCCTCCCCCACCCCATAAAATGGTGAGCGTACTTATCGTCAATCAAGGACTGGCCGATGACCTACCCCTGGTGGAGCCTGCTCCCCTTCGTCGCGATGCTCGCGTGCATCGCACTCTTGCCTATCATCCCGAAGACCTCGCACTGGTGGGAAAAGGAATCTTCCCAGCTGTCCGTCGCGCTCCTGCTCGGCGTGCCGACGACGATCTGGATGTTCGTGAAGGCGGGCACCGGCCCGCTCATCGCCACAGGCGTGGAGTACGTGCAGTTCATCGCGCTGCTCTTCGCGCTGTTCGTGGTCTCCGGCGGCATTCACCTGGCCGGTGACATCAAGGCGACCCCGCGTAACAACACGATCTTCCTGGCGATCGGCGGCCTGCTGGCCTCGTTCATCGGGACGACGGGCGCGGCCATGCTGCTCATCCGCCCGCTCCTGGAGACGAACAAGGAACGTAAGCACCGCGTGCACACGGTCCTGTTCACGATCATCATTGTGGCGAACTGTGGCGGCATACTGACTCCGCTCGGCGACCCGCCGCTGTTCCTCGGATACCTGCACGGGGTGCCCTTCGCGTGGACGTTCGCGCTGTGGAAGGAGTGGCTGTTCGTCCTGGCGCTGCTGCTCCTGTCGTACTACTCGATCGACCGCGTGCGCTACGCATCGGAGGACACCTCCTCCATCGAGGCCGACGACCGCGAGGTCAAGCCCCTGAGCCTGCACGGCACAATCAACCTGCTGTTCTTCGCGATCATCATCCTGTCCGTCGCTTTCGCTCCGTCGTGGGACGGCGAGGCGCTGGCCGAGGGCCACGTCCACTCGTGGACCGGTTTCGTGCCGTGGCGCGAGATCATCATGTTCACGGTCGCGGGCCTGTCCTACAAGCTCTCGGACAAGAAGGTGCGCTTCGAGGAGAACGCGTTTACGTGGGCTCCGATCATGGAGGTCGCGACCCTGTTCATCGGTATTTTCTCGACGATGGCGCCGGCGCTGCGCTACCTGGAGCAGATCGCCCCGTCGCTGCCGCTGACCCGCATGACGTACTTCGTGTTCACGGGCGGTCTGTCGTCCGTCTTGGATAATGCTCCGACGTACATGACGTTCTTCGAGATGGCGAAGGCTTCGGGCGGCGAGGGCACCCTGATTGCTGGCGTGCCCGAGTACTACCTGATCCCGATTTCGCTCGGCGCCGTTTTCTGCGGCGCGATCACCTACATCGGCAACGGCCCGAATTTCATGGTCAAGTCGGTCGCCGAGTCCGACGGCGTGCCCATGCCGTCGTTTGGCCGCTACGTTGGCTACGCGTTCACGCTCCTGGTGCCTGTCCTGGCCGCCATGGCAATGATCTTCGTGGGCGAGTCCTGGCTGGTTCGAGGCCTGGGCATCGCTCTGGCTGCCGGCCTGGTGTTCCTGTCCCTCGTGCGCATCCGCCGCGCGGGCCTGGACGAGGCCGTGGCCGACTTCAGCGGCAACGAGTGAGCCAGCGGTCTTGACGGACGCGTCGAGGGGGGCGGAGCCAAGCGGCTCCGCCCCCTTGTCTTACTCTGCGCGGGCTACTTTCCGGCGTGGCTAGAGCCGTTGTCGATGGCGGCATCACCGCCTACGACACGTACCAAACCGATACCCAGCAGCACCCCGAGTGGAGCGAGGGACACAAGGTTGCGCGAGCTGGCACAAAGGGTGTTCTCACCGGCGCAGGCACATGGGGCGGCGCTTGGCTAGGAGCCAAAGGCGGCGCTGCTATCGGTGCGGCGGTCTCGGGGCCTTTCGCCCCGATTGGTGCCGTCGTTGGTGGCGTTGTCGGCGGCGTGATCGGCGGATTGGTCGGGCACTACGCTGGAGAGAAGTTTGGAGACGGAGTCAACTCAGTCATTGATAGCCATATGGACAACGAGTAAAAGGGATCTAGACGATGAAATACGATGATGTCATGCCAGTCTTGACATTTCTATTTGGCATCTTCTGCATGACAATGTGGTACCTCGAAATGTTCTCAGACAGTCGCCTTGGACGAATCTTGGGAACTATGACGAAACCAAGTCTTCGCGGCAGAAACTGGTCAGCGATCAGCACCCCCGCATTCGCGCTAGCCTTTATAGATGCCGGTGTCATGACCTTTGCCGAACACGGAATTATTCCTCGCGTCCTGTATACGCCTTGCGTCTATATCTCAATACTCCTTATCCTAGTAATTCTCATTGGCCTTCTGCCCATCAAGTTTCCCCGGTGGGTCTACGCCGATTGGCAGTACGCCAAGCGTCACGGTCTCTTAGATGACGATGGCAACATCGATCAGGAGGCATACGAGAAACACGCAAAAGGCAAGGGATTCTGGTGAGAGAACGCGTGGTTACACCTCGACGCACAGAAGTGCACGCCCGCGAACGAGAACGAAACGTCACAACACAGCGGATAGGGCACTTGCCCAGCAACATCCGTCGCGCGGGCCTGGACGAGGCCGTGGCCGACTTCAGCGGCGACGAGTGAGCCAGCGGTCCTGACGGACGCGTCGAGGGGGGGCGGAGCCAAGCGGCTCCGCCCCCCTCCCGTTTTCTCTGCAACAATTGAGTTCAACGGGGGAACCTATCTTGTCACGCAGGAATTGACGACGGTCGCGGGGGGGGCACTATCCTGGCCTGTTACTGCTGACCACGTTGGAAGGGGAGATAGTTGTCTGGTGGAATCGTGTGGGATGCGGACGAGGTGTCGCGTGCCATCAACATCCTGGAGTACTCGAGCGAGGATGTTGCTTCACGCACCCTCAACGCTCCCAGTGGTGCGGGGAGTAATGAGGCAGACCTCGCGACACAGGTTGAGAGGATCAACCGCGTCATCCAGAAAGCTTCTTTTTGTTCTTTTACTATTGCTCGCGGCCTGACCGCTGCTTCCGAGGCTTTTGCTGCCACCGATAATCAGGAAGCTGCCAGCCTAAAGTCAACGGGAGAATATCTGCGCGCCAGGGGGCCACGATGAGCACTAATGAAGACACGCCCCAACACGGAGCATGGTTTTCCATGCCATTCCCGATTAACGTCGACAATCTCTTCACGTTCAAGGATCAATGCGCACACAGCTCCGGCGCATTGTCTACCGCAGACGGCGATACGATGCGCGCTTCTTCCATTGTCAGCCAGCAGGAGGCGCTCTGTGTCGACTCGTGCCAGTACGATTTACAAGTCGCATCGGACGTGTGTGAAGGGATCTCCAACGATCTGAAAGCACTCACGAACGCTGTATCCGAACTCGCCTGGTCGATGAAGTCAGTACGTGAGGAGTACAAGGGAATCGCGCAGAAAGCCCAAGACTGTGGTCTGATCGTCGAAGGCGACACAGTGACCCTATTCGATGAGTCGGACGATGACCTTGTCCATAGTTTTAATGAGCTGCAAGCGCAAGCTGAGGTCCAGCGGTTGAATTATGAACGCGCCGAGCACGTGTTTTCACTTGCGTTAGACAGTCTCAAAGTGGACGCCTATGAGCAATGGATTGAGCCCGTTTTCAACGGACTCAAAAGTCAGTTCGTTTTGGACGATGAGCACCCTGATGCTAACGCTCTCCCCTACACGATGGGTTTAATTGACCTTGGTGGTAATTCTGTAGCCGCAACCACGATGATGCGCTACAGGGGAGGTTATACGCCCCCCGCGGGATACTTCGCCAACGGTGACCTGCAAGCTTGGACATTCCGTCCCACGGGGACACAAGTCATAGAACCGGCTGGCACACGAACGATAGCTCCGATAGCCTCGAAAGCTGGAAAGGTTGCCGGCGTAGCGGGGGCGGTCGTCGACGGAGGTATCACCGCCTATGACACCTACCAAACCGATACCGAGCAGCACCCCGAATGGAGCGAGGGCCACAAGGTTGCGCGGGCAGGCGTGAAGGGGACCTTCACAGGTCTTGGCACATGGGGAGGTGCCTGGTTAGGAGCCAAAGGCGGTGCCGCCATCGGCGCTGCAGTCTCGGGGCCTTTCGCCCCCGTTGGCGCTGTCGTCGGCGGCCTGGTCGGCGGCGTCATCGGAGGAGTGGCTGGCCACTACTTAGGAGAAACTGTTGGAGATGCAGCCAATGAGGGCATCGTTGACCCCTTAAATGGAGCTTGAGCACATGAAAGATAATTTGAACATCGCTATTATTGGTATCGGATTAGGGCTGTTTGGAGCAGCGGTGTGGTACGCCGAGATGTTCACAGACTCAAAGGCTGCGAACCTGTGGCGTCGAATGAATGGAAAAGGGCAGATTAGCAGAAACTACGCTGCCATTGGCGCACCTGCGATGGTTATCATTTTCTTTGTTGCCGGTATATCTGGAATTGTCAGATATTACAGCCTTCCTAGACTTTGGCTTACAAGCATCGCAGCAGTAGCTTTATTCGCTGCTGCTTGCACACTCATTGCTCTTCTTCCAATTAGGTTTCCTCGCTGGCTGTACGCCGATTGGCAGTACGCCAAGCGTCACGGTCTCTTAGATGACGATGGCAACATCGATCAGGAGGCATACGAGAAACACGCAAAAGGCAAGGGATTCTGGTGA